>Ga0070750_10001871_pt1 | contig 11727 bp, 17 predicted proteins | sample VirMetDEL_Nov_24_FD_77013 | JGI IMG/M metagenome (GOLD analysis project Ga0070750, IMG submission 77013) | Aqueous microbial communities from the Delaware River and Bay under freshwater to marine salinity gradient to study organic matter... | ecosystem: Environmental > Aquatic > Marine >...
CGAGGTGCCTCCAGTAACTGTGTCGCCCTCTATCGGCAGGTCTGCGCTCGTGGTGCCTCCGCCCGTGTTGAAGAAGATATACTCTCCCATCGTTATCCCCGTCGTCGTCCATCCGGTCGCAGAGGCCTTGTGGAGCACGCCGGCAGTGGCGCCGACATTGTCTCGAATGGCATAAACGGTGGCGTCTCGCTGCCAGATACCCAGGACCTCTCCTGCCCCTGGCACGACTGCGATGTCGTCCCGGTATTCGTCATGGGCTGCCAGGAGCCACGCGAGCTCTGTATCGTTATCAACCGAGTATCTGAGTGTGGGCTCACGGTCTATCGTGAATGCAGCCGTGTTGCAGGTGTTACCGTTGCCGAAGGATCCGGTTACCTTGGTCACACCAATCGCGTCCGATCCGTAGGTTCCGTCGTCGATCCAGATACCAATACAGATACCGGTCGCCCCGGTAGTGTCGTCCGTTACAGTGTCACCCAGGGTGAGACTTGATGCGTCAGACACATCGAAGCCAGTGAACGTCTGCTCACTGGGCTTATCATGCCCATCGAATCGCTCGAACCCGGCTATACGGCGGTATCCACCATTGAACCAGGGCTCATAATTGTTAAGAGCCAGGGCTCTGCCTGGCTTAACGGAAAGAGCTGGGGTCGTTACGTCCAGGCCGCCGCCAAGAGGCCAATAGTTTGTTCTTGTTGCAGGTCCCGGCATTGCGATACCCCTTATTCTGCTATGACTTCTATTTCGGCTCCGGTCCTAAACCTCGAATTGAACTTGTTGGGAAGCTGACTGTTCTCAAGACGCTGGAGCTGCTGGCCGAAAATTCTCTGCCCCTGGTCCATCGTCTCTGCGGCATTCTCGTAGCCGGCATACAGCATCAAGGCATACCCCAGGATAGCCTTGTGAAAGCGTTCCGGGATAACCGACACGTCGGCGTTACCTGTCATCTCAACTGCATCCCGGTAGTAATCACACTTGATTGTGTGCGTCCCATCCGGAAGCGGGTCCACTTCGAGCGTATTGTCCGGCATGATAATGACCCGGTAAGGTACGCCGCTTGCCGTGTCCCGTATCTCACTTTTGATCGCGTCGTACTCGACAACCTCGATCAGGTTCTCTTCTGTTTCGCCTTCCTCGATGATTTTGAATGTCTTCTCATCGTACCAGGCAGCGTCCTGCACAGTCGGCAGCGCGTTGTTTCCCACCAGAGTGGCTTCTTCGTAAGACTGACGCTGGAACTTCCAGTTTTCGTACAAATCCTGGATGTACAGGTCAGCGTCCTTGACCCAGTTAACCAGGCGATTGTACTCGCCGCGCTGGTTCAGAACGGTAGTGGGGGCTGGTCCAGCAGCCCCCGACTCCCGATGTAGGTCAACCACTAATTCAAGGAAAGTGCTCACTCAGCCTTTTCCTCAGCAGCTAGTGCTTCGGCGTTCTCCTTTGCTGCTTCCTTAACCGACTCAGGAATTGCGTCCAGGTTGAGCTTGTCAGCAGCTGCAGCCAGGGCGTCCTTCTTTTTGTCCTCGATGCTTTTGCGTTTCACCGCCTGGGGCACAGGAGCAGCCTTCACTTCTTCCTTGTAGCCAGGTGCGCGGCCAACGCATTCGCCGTGCGGATTGAACATATATCCGTCCTGGATATACTTGGCGCCGGTCTTGCTCTTCACAGCACGAGTGGTCGCGTAGGGCTTCTCTGGGTCAAATACAGGGTTACGTGGCATGATTGTTCTCCTTACTTGAGTTTACGACATCCTTTTTTGAGGTCGTCATCTTCCTTGAGTTCGCTGTTACTACGCGAGTTGACGACTTCTGTATCCTTCAGGTTCTCATACGTTGTGTCAAGAGTGGCCTTTCCGGAGACACCATCTTTCATGCTTTCACCGGCATGAAACTTGTCTTCAGTGAAAGGACCATCCAGATCGCACTCTTCGTATGAACGATAAATCGGTGTTAGTGCTGCCATGATAGTGCCTCCGAAAAAGCCCCTGGCCCGAAGGCCAGGGACGGTTTAGTTGCTGAAAAGATCAGCAGATATCGAAGTTCTTGCCGTTCTTCGATGCACTTTCCTTGGCAGGATTTTCAACGATACGCTCAGTGGCCATGCCGGACTGAGAGTTCACGTTGTAATCATACTTCGGACCGCCCGCTTCAGAATCGAAAGGGGCATGGGCACTGAGACCAGACTGCAGGCCAACAGAATCTTTCTGTTTGGCACCTGCGCCGACGCTCAGAGTGACCTTGTGCGGACCTGCATTCTGCTTCGCAGCAGGTGTACCAGCTCGCTTACTCATATATCACCTCCAAATGAGTTATAGGTTAATACCAGTCGACAGTCACGACCAGGTCGGCGGCACCAGCAGTAGGCGCACCGTCGGCCTGAACCTCGACGACTGTGTCGGCAGGCAGTTCCGTCTGACCCTTGAGAGAAGCATAAGGGACAGCTACGGCAGCGTTGGCTGCAGAAACCGGAACAGTGTGAGACACAGGACTGGTCAAACCAGCATTTGTGTCAACCGTTACGGCACCAGCCGCAACAGTCACGTCAGTGGTCACTACGTGGGCCACGTTGACTACTCGACCAGTTTTGCCGGCCGGGCCGATGAATCGACCCACTACGGCTGCACTGGCGAGAGAGGCTGCGGGGTACCGATAGGTCTCACGCAGAGCGTTTGCATAATGTTGTGCAGACATATTATCGTCCTCCGATTAAGAAGTGGAATCCCAAACCAGGATACGCTGTTGAGTCGTATCGGTCGGGTGTACAAGACCGTAGCCCAGGAGAGCGTACCAGGCGATACCCCTGCTGCGACCGTAGTCACTTGGGATCTTGCCGCGGATCTCTTCCGGAATGGCGATTGCTTCAACAACGGTGTCAGAACCGAAGAAGAAGATCTGGTCGGTGTTGGTGTAGCCCTTTGCTGCGACGTTGGTCTGCTCGCAGTAACGGATACCTTCGTACCGGCCTTTCTCGCCGTTCATGATCACATGCCAGCCTTCAGACGTGTACTGGTGAATTGCTTCCAGGTCGTCCTTGAAGCCGCGCAGAGTGCTCGGGCGGGCGATTGCCATGTAGTTGTTACCGTCGAAAGTCGGGATGTCACGCTCGGCCATTTCATCAGCGATCAGCTTGGCGTGCTCCTTGGCGAACTCGACAGAAATACCAGCCGGGGTGCCGTTCTCGGTCACAACGATAGACGTTGCATCAGAACCCTGAACACGAGTGATCGCGGAGTTGAACTGCGCATAAGCGGCGCCGTCCAGAGCCTTGCGAGCGTCGTTCTTCAGGACCTTGTGAATGATTTCAGTCACAGGGTGCTCTGACAGGTCGTCCAGCTTCTTGGTGAAAGGAACACTGACGCCATACTCGGTGACGGTCAGTGAGTTCTGCGAAATGCTGAAATTGCTTTCAGGCATCACCTGGGTTTCGTCCAGATCCCGCTCCGCGCCGTCATCGGCAAGGTCAGAATAGACGTTCCAGTTGAAAGTTTCACCCTTACCCAGGCCAAAGGCCTCGCGGGCGTCACAGAACTGACGAAAGCGAACCATCGGCTGCAGCGCGGTGCGCAGCTTGCGGCTCAGGTTGGCGGACCACATGTATCCACCAAGGGCATTTGTATGCCAAACTTGTCCAGCCATGATAATTACCTCCTAGCTATTATTGTTATGCCTGGCCTCTTGCACTCCTCATGCTTTCCAGAATGCTCTGCGGAGTTTCAGGCGGCTCTTCTTGAGCTCGTTCCTGCACTGCCGACCGTGTATGAGGCATAGGCTTCAGGTTTTGTTTACGTTCGAGTCGATCATTGGGCGTCGGAGCCGGAGCTTCTTCCGCCCCCTTCAGGGCGTTTATCCACTCGCGAGTGCGAACACCTGCTTCGTGCATGACCTGCGATGGAGCCCACTCGGGGTGCTCTTCCGCAATCGTATCTGTCATGCCATCTGCGTAGCGGAACAGATTGATATCGCCAACGATCTCCGGATACTCTTCACTGAATTTCTCAAACCCAGTGTTAAGGTCCTTCTGCTTGGCCTCCAGGGCCTCGCGTTCACGTTCTTGCGCTCTCTCAGCTCTCGCTGCCGCTACCGCCTTCTCTACCAGTTCGTTCGGGTTAACCTGCGGCGATGCTTGGCTGGTCTTCCCGAGGAGGGCTGTTAGACTCTCGACGGCTTCGTCTTCACTCCCGGTAAAGAGAGTTTTGACGACTGCTTGGGCCTCCCGTTGGAGGTCCTGATCGCTCACGTCCGATCGCTCGGATGGTGGGCTGGATTCCTGAGAGTTGAGTTTCGCTTGGAGGGCGGCTTCGTTCTGCCGGATTGCCTCTTCGCGAGCCTCAAGCTCCTTACGTTCCTTTGCTGCCTGCTGTAACCGAACATCTGCGGCTACGTGCTTCTGCAACTGTGTCCTTGCGGTATCCAGAGGGATCAGCTTGTCCTCTCCATCAACCTTTGTCCTGAACATGGCGTTCTCGCCGTCCATGACAATGTAATCTGCCAGTGGATCTGACTTGAGCTCCTCGGGAAGTTCCTCCTTTTCAGGGGCCTCTTCCTGGTGCATCCTCTCCTGGGTCTGTAACCCAGGCTCCAACTCGTCTGCGTTGGTGTCATCTGAGGGCAGAAAACCGGCTTCCGCCATCTCCTGCATCCTCAATTCGTCGATCCGATCGTCCATCGAGGACATCACTTCGTCCCGTGGATTCACTGGTGCAGGTCGATCATCGCTGTTTTCGCGCTGGTTGTCAAGTATTTCGGGGCTCGGGAACGCTTTTACCTTCTCCGGAGCGCCCTTTTGGGTGGCTTCTAATGGCATGATATTATCCTCTTGAGTAGTCGGAATAGTTTTCTTCCAGTTCTTTATACGAATGTTCTCCTTCCTGTATGGCGTCAGCGCACCAAGACATAAAGGCCTTGGCGACACCAGCGTCATGCTGTAACGCTTTCAGCTTTCTCCTGCCGAATAGCGAAAACGGGTTGCACTCCAGGGCTTTCTCCTGGCATTCCTGGAGCTGTTGCTTGGCACGGCCGTGCAAGTACCGGCCAGCGGGGCCTCTGAGGAAGTCTTTAACCTGCTCCCCCAGCTGGGCCTTAGCGAAATGTATTCGCTCGTTTCTGTCTACGAATTCTATGGTATTGATTAGATTTGTGTTTTCTAGGGACATGCGTTTTCTCCTTTATCGCCTCGTTCGAGGTAGATTTTTTACGCGACATGAAAAATAAGTTGTTGTATTACTTAGTCATCTCCCATGTAATAGCTGCGTTTCTCCTTCGCCTTCAGCTTTGCTCGTTGTTTCTTCTTGGCTTCCTGCACGCGGTTTGTGTAGGGGGCCGCTGCCGTTGCCTTCTTGGCTTTGTCCAGCTGTTCGCCCCTGCGCTGCGCTTCCACGGCGCGTTTGTTCTTCATCTTTCTATGCGCCTGGATGCGATTATAATCCCGCTCTTCGCGCTCCTGCTTGCGCTCGGCCCTGTTCTTGTAGGTCTCTCTTAGCTTTGGGAGCTCGCCTTCTTCGCGTAGACGTTGATTTTCGGCTTCCCGTTCCGCTTTGCTACTCCACCCCATTACTTGGTTCCTCCGGTCTGTTGTGTGCGTTTAAGAGCAATCTCCGTCGCCTTGTTCTGCTCTCTCAGAGCGGCCTGGTCGCGGATTGTCTCGTCCTTCATCTTCTCTACACCCAGGCGGGAGTAGAGCTCTTCCAGCTTAATCTGCTTCTCCAGGGCCAGGCGGGCGAACTCGATCCGATCCTTCTGCTGCAGGAGCATAAGCTCGCGCTCATGCCTGCGCTTGTCTTCCTCGATGTTCTTCTGCAGTTCCTGCTGCTGGAGCTCGATCTCAGGCGGCGGTCCTGGCGGATTCTCCTCCAGATCCTTGGCGTATTCTTCGTCGTTCATGAAGAAGCGGCTGGCATCCTTGTAGCCCAACTGGCCGAATATCTCGTCGGATACGGAGCTGGACTTCATCCGGTCCACCATGCCTGGCAGCTCGGATACCTTGGTGACGCCGAAGACCAGCTTCTCGATCCGCTTGATTGGGTCGGTATTGGCAATGCCGACGTTGACATTCACCAGCAGCTCCTGCTGGAGGAGGGCGTCGGTAACCTCTTCTACGCCATATCGCGTGAACAGTTGTGCCTCTTCCGCGGCGATAGTCAACAGAGTCTGGTCGGTTTCGTACATCTGGATCAGCTGGACCATCTGGCGGAGCGTCGGCTCCATCCAGGTCTCTATGAAGATTCGGATCGAGTAGTCCTGTACAGACCCGGCGGAACCGGCCTGCATCTCCATTGAACCATTGGACTGTTGTTTGCCCTGCTGCTGGCCGGCCGTCGGGTTGAATCCGCCCAGGAGCTCGTCCATCTCCATACCCAGCATTTCCTGCTCGCGGTAGCTGGATGCCGTAACATCCCTGGTATCTACCGTCTTGATATCTTTTTCGGGGTCATTGACCATGACGCCGCCGCCAGGTACGTTCCTGATCAGCGCATCCAGGTCCACCTGGCCACCACGGCGTATGTAGTACCGCTTGTTCAGGGCCAGCTTCACGTTGTCCATTCGCTGGTTCGCTACGTCGTTGATTTCCAACTGCAGCGGACTGGCGAGCTCGTTGTCGCCGGCCGGGTAGCTCTTGTGCGTCTCGATGTTGCTGACGCCCAGGGTAAACGGACGCTCGCCGGCGAGCAGGTGCGGATACAGATCGATCAGCTTTTGCGGCTCGGTCAGCAGGAGCTCGGTGCCCATGGTCCAGTAGACCAGGTCGTCACCGTTCACCTTGATGATGTTCATGTGGGCCCACACGGTTGTATAACCGTTGCCGGCCTGCTCGTCTGCCGGATCGACGCGATCGCGGCCCTCGCGTGCCTGGCGAGTACGATCGAAGTTCTGGCGCCTGGTAGACAGGATCTCACCCATCGTGTACTTCTTCCACATGGGCTTGTTGGTCTTCGGGTCCTCGGTCTCCATCATCTCCAGGGCTTCGTTAACGTATATCGGTTGTAGATACACGAGGTACGGGCTGGTATTGATGGGGTCGCGCCAGTCACACATTGGATCGAAGCGGAAGTTCTCAGGCGGGACGTTGTCGCAGTGCAGGGAGTCATCACGTACAATCCTTCTCTCGACCCCCATTGGAACCGCTTCACCGGTCTCCGGGTCTACGTCCAGGATCGGGTTGTTGTCCGAGTCAAAGGCAGGAATTATGTCCGTGTCTTCCTTGTAGCTCCAATACTGATGCGTAATACAGACACCGTAGTTCTTGGTGTCCTGGTACGCACCCAGGACGGTCAGGAACCAGGGCATCTTCGTACTGAGCCGGTGCTGGAGCAGCGACTGCGTGATCTTTGCGGAGACGATTTGATCTGGGTTGTTCTTGACCTTCGGCTGGATATCGACCAGCTGATGAGTAGAAAATGCCGCTGCGGCCATGTTCGCTTCTTGGTTTTTTATGTTCGCTCTTGTTTTTGGTCTGAACACTCTGGAGCGTTTATAGTTCGAGCGGCTAAAACGGGAATCACCTGAATGCTCGTTATTGAAGTGGGACAGGCTGCGCTCCCACTTGGAGATGATATTGGCGTCCAGGTAGTTGGTTGAGGACTGGTATATCTGGCGAGCGCGGTCGACGAGCCACGAGCCCTGATCAATTTGGTCTTCTTCGTTTTCGTCAAAGACCTCCTCGTCCGGCGCGTCCGTGTTGGTAACCAGACCGCCCATTGTGGGGGTGTCGCCTGGCGGGCCGGGATCCTTGGTGTAAGGGGAGGTTGCGTCTCTTTCTTCTTCGCTCATAGATAGCCCTCTATGCTGACTTGTTCAGCACAAAATTCTGTATAAGCCCGCCGAGGTAGAACATTCGGTCAGAGCTCATTGGGTTTGCGTGTATCCTTACGGAGCCGTCGGCGGACAGCGTCACCGCCACAAGACTGACATCGTCTTCCAACGTGTCAACAACCAGCTGCCTGGCTACATCCTTGGGGGTGTCTATGGTCAGAGGGATTACGTCGCTCATGCCAGCCCCGGGTTCATCGTTTCATCATCCATCGCCAATGCCTCGTCTTTGAAATTGAACTTCAGACTTGCTTCGATGTCTCTTTCGTCGACGTTCCTGTCTCTGGAAACGCCATAACGCTCAAGAATCTCGCCCGCGGCCTGGATGGCCCGCAGCTCCAGATGGTTGATTGTATCGCCTTTCATGTGAATATGATAGCCTTTTTCGTTAGAAAGTGAGGGACAAAGGATAACCAGGATGCCGTCGCGGACATTTACCTGGACGCCCCATTGGCGATTCGGGTACTTGTTTACCAGGGAAGTGCCCAGCTTTTTGGCGATCCACATCTCCATTTTGGCCACTTTCTGGTTCTCGGACTCCATTTCATCGATCACGTTGTAGTCCCCATACACCGGGTCTCCGCCGCCCCGGGTCATCTTCACCATGGGGACCTCGGGCGCAGATAGATCTTTTGCGACCAGCTGGTCTGCTGCCTGGGCACCTGCGATATTTGTACTCAGATCAATTTTGCTCATCGACATATTCTCCGTAAATTATGGCCATATCGTCCTCGTCGCCCATATCGTACACCATCGGGCCTGGTTCCAACGAGCGTGCATCCAGCCGCAAACCGCAGCTGCCGCACCGCATGCCTACCGCGTTGTCCGGCACCCACTCGCCGCCGAGCGTGGTGATACAGCGCGGGTCTATCATCTCACCCGCCTTCGGCATGTGATCATATTGAAACGCGGGGTTTTTACACCTGGCGTGAATAACCGTTGCAAAGCTCATACTTCCTCCGGTTCAAAGTTATCATCCGGTTCGAACGACTGCATGTTCGAGTCGCCCAGTATTTCCGCGAACGAATAGGCCAATGCGTCACCTTCGTCCGGGGAATCTTCTCCTCGCTTCTTCATGTCGGCCTTTCGCTCCAGGCGGATCCGCTCTTTATCGTCGAATCCGTACTCTGTACCGATCAAAGCCTTTCTTGTGTCCGTATTGTACGGTATTTCTGCCCCCTGGCGCAACCAGTCCCTCATTCGGCCCCACATCTCGGCCCTTTTGTTGTAATAAGTCTCGTCATCGTCGGGTTTCGAGCCGGCGTTTACCTCGATTATGTCATAACCGAGCATGCGCAGACGGTCAACTACGCCGGCACCCACGCCCACGGCGTCGACAAACACCGCAACGGGGTGATATTGCCGGATTTTCAGCCCTACTTCGCTCGCTGTTTCCATGGTCGACAGTTCACGAAAAGGTAAAATTTCATGCACTTTGCGACCCTGGCGCACCACAATGACCGTTTTATCGTCACCGAAGCGTGCAACGTCGCAGGCAACCACGACCGGGGCATGCAGCCAGGCCTCATACTCCAGCTCCTTGTGCATCGCAATGTCCACGATGTCGGTCGGGATGAACTGGGTGGAGCCGGCCCTGGGGAATACCCCTCGAACACGTACCCGGATGAAGTCGGAGTCCTCGCCGTAGATCTTGACCCACTCCGCGATCTCCTTCTTGTTGGTCATCTTACAGGACCTGGAGTCAATATGGGTGGTATTCCAACGCTCCTTGTCCTCGTTGAAGCACGAGACGAACCGGCCGGTGTTCTTGGTCGGGTTACCGAACGCGAACCAGAACGCCCTGGGGGTGGTCATCGCACCTTCCGACACCTCCCAGATCTTATCCGGAATACCGGACGCCTCGTCATAAATCACGAGGACGTAGGTACCGTGAAGTCCGGCGAAAGCCTCGGAGTTATGCTCGCTGTTGGGGATTGCGCTGACCAGCCAGGTCTCGGGGTGCTCCTTGTGCTTGAAACTGGTGGCCGACCAGTCAAACCAGTGGTTCGTAATACACAATTTGTGCCACAGGGCCAACTCACGCCAGGTTTTGGTGGTCAGCTGCGACGTGGTGTTGGCCGTCACTACGCCGGTCAGGTGCGGGCGAGTGGACATCTGCCATAAAATTATCCACGCCACCATGGTTGATTTACCAATACCGTGTCCGGACGCCACGGCCTCACGGATACTGGCCTCGGGGTTGTCCTTCACTTCCTGGCAGACACGGTACATCATGTCCCGCTGCCAGGTATCCGGCCCATCGAAGTGTTCGAGCATGGTCCCCTTCTCTTTCCAGGGGAACGCATACATGACGAATCCGTAGAAATCGTCATAAAACTGCTCTATGTCGGCAAGCAGCTCGTCCTCGAACTGGTTTTCAGACATGCTCATAGCAGCATCCCTGGCAGGTTTACCAGTGCAGCAACAACCACAAACACAATGAAGCCCAGGCGCACGATACCGCATTGCAGGACGAACGCAACCAGGTCCAGACACTTCTCCATGATATTCTCCTCACTTCTTTTTCAGTGCGTTATCGCGTCGTTTCCTCGCCGCTTCGAGCCTGGCGGCATGATCGATCACTATGTTTTGCTCGACGTCCTGCTGTATCTTGTCTCCGAACCGCTTGTAGTGCAGTTTGGACGCGATCCACTTCCTCGAATCCACCTTGAGTCGATCGCGGTTGACGGCCGCCGAGTTCGGCTTGCCGTCGAATGTCTCGTCATTCTCAGAATTGTCTGAGATCTCAATGATATCGTCGATGGCCATCTTCTCGGCCTGGATCATACGGGCCTCGTCGTAGGCCTTTTTCATGTTCTCGTCGCGCAGCATCAGCTTGTAGAACGACTCTATCCGGTCACCCATCATCACCAGGTCGCACGCCTGCTTAACTGTAGCACCTAGTGCTATAGCAACCAGGACCTCCTCGACCATGTCCTCGTCCCAGATCCGCTGCAGCGCCTTCAGCTTGGCATCGTCCAGCTGGTCCTTGGCGTTCTTATCAGAAATGAGGTGTCCCTCCAGGGTAGAGGGCTTTATCCGCTCACTTTTGATGGCTTGCCGTATCCCGGTCCCCCGGGCGACGTGACCCAGGACCGCGGCCCACTTGGCCGGCGAGATCCTTTTGGTCTCGATCTTCTCCGGCGCGGTGTGTTTGCGCAGGTTAGCCTTCCTGTCGGCGGCGACAGCCGGCAAGTGCGTCCCGGTCAAGGCAGACATTACGTGTCCTTAAAGGGATTATGGTTGGGCTTTTCGTATTTGCGAATGGCGCCGCTAAACCGGTATACGTCGTAGGGTCGCTCGCGCCCGGCCAGGGCATAGACCAAGCCGCGCAGGGATACTTTTCTTGTTTTGACTTTCTTGTTTGACATTGAGCTCTCCGCTTCTCCTGCTCGGTAAGACTTTGGGGCCCTGTATGAGAGGGCCCCTCCGCCCGTTCACCGAACCCTCTGCCGCGCCAGGAGAATGGGAACGCGGCTTCAGGTGAACCGATTGTCCTATATCCAACGGGATATGTCAACTGGGCGCGAAACGAGGTGCCGGGGATCCGGGGTACCGGGGTAACGTGGTACCGGGGTAACGACAGGAAGGTGACCGGTTCGCTGTCGTTTACCGAGCGGCGAGTATGCTAGGACCGTTTTTATGGGACCCAGAAAAATATACAAAAATTTTATGGGACCCATTTCAGCGGGACCCAAAAAATCCCTTGCTCTTATTTAGGGGTATGGCCCGATGGCCCGGCCCCAAGCCCCCAAAATGGAAAACCTTCGTCATCTCGGCAGATGGGACCCGCGGGCCAAAAGCCCCCGGAGGGCCCCGCTGTCAGGGCTGCCGAGATCCCCCGACCTGGCACCCCCCATGTCGTTATCCCGGCCCCCGGTATCACGGGATGACCGGGTAACGTGGTGCTGACCTGGAGGAC
>Ga0070750_10001874_pt1 | contig 11715 bp, 12 predicted proteins | sample VirMetDEL_Nov_24_FD_77013 | JGI IMG/M metagenome (GOLD analysis project Ga0070750, IMG submission 77013) | Aqueous microbial communities from the Delaware River and Bay under freshwater to marine salinity gradient to study organic matter... | ecosystem: Environmental > Aquatic > Marine >...
GTCATATGGTAAATCCGTTGTTACTTCTCCTGACCTTATATTATATTGAATTAAAATAATTATAAACTTAACACATAATTATTATGTTTGTCACTTCTCTCGTGCCTTTTTTTGCTATTTGCTCTATATTTTCCCCCACACTCACAATTATAAGAAATTGAAGTTCTTAATTTATCGTATTTTTTTTTATCCATAATATGTTTTTTTGAATATTCTTTCATATATTCTTTTTGGTATTTATCAATTTTTATTTTATTTTTTTCATAATATTCTTTTTTTGTTTGACCCGCTACACATCTATTTATACTTTTTAGTGTTTTTATAAAATAACCCTCCCTTTTTGATAATTCCTTACTATTATTACAGGGGTATAATTCTATTAATTCAATATAGGCGTCTTTATGTTTTAATATTTCATATGATGTCGTTTCTTTTTTTCCACCCTTTAAATGTTTATTATAATCGTATCTATGATTCGACATTCTTTTATTAATACTTTGACAAGTTGAACCAATATAAATTTCATTCGTATTATGAGAACATATTTTATAGATTTTTCCATTTTGATAATTAGGCATTTTATAATTATATTTATGAATCATTTTTTATATACTATTTCTTTAATTCTAAAATTAAATCGAAGTTTTTTCTGAATTTTATTTTAAATGGTAATTTATTACAAATATATAAAAAATTATATTCACTTTTATTATCTGGTGCTGTTGCATATTCTACAATCGCTTTGAACTCTTTTTTCGAATAACCGGGTGGTGTGAAGTCATCTACTAACTGGTCTGTTTCGTCTCCTGATGCTCTAAAAAAAATTACATTCATAGAGTTTAACCGACAAATACGATTTAAACTTTTGTATTTGTGTATCATAACTATTACCATAATATTTAAATGTCTTCCTAATGTAAAAAGTGATTTAAATGTGGTATTTTTTAATAGTTTTTCGTTTGTTGTTGCATCTTCAAAAATTAATAAAATTTTTGGTGAATTATTGACGCCTTTATTTTCAACGTTTGCTTTTTGTGCTGACACTATTTCTTCTAACTTTTCTATCATATCTTTTTCTTCATCAAAAATGTGATTTTTTTTTATTTTTAATTTTTTAAATGAATCATCTAATTTAGCAGTTTCACTAAATAAAAATCTAAAATCAAAAAAATCTTTATACATATGCTTACTTAACATTAAATTTTGAAGAACTGTTGTTTTTCCACTTCTAGTACTCCCAACTAATAAAACAGACTGTGGAAAAGCTGGAATAGTGCAATCTCGCATTCCTGGTCTTAATTTTATTTTATTTTTATTTGTTGGAAATGGTCGTATTCTATACATTATATAATTACATTATGAATTTCTATCCTGTATTCGTTCGAGGTTTGTTTTTCTTCTTCGTGGTGTTTTACAAAATTCCTTTTTTATTTGTGTATCTGTTAATACTCGTGTATTACTTATATCGTCGAGGGGTATAAGAACAGAGCGGTTAGCAGCAAGGAGTTTATATGCTTTCGTAGCAGCAAAACCAGCAATAGCAGAGGCCATTTTTATATTATAAGTTTATATTTTTTATGTGCGTTTTTGACAAAAGATGCCTTTTTTTATTTATTTTAGAATATAAAACCCCACAATCACACATTGACATTTTACATTTAAATTTTAAAATTTCCCCGTTTTCCACGAAATGTAAATGTTTTTTAGTTTCCATATGTCTAAGTTTATGAGTATGGGTATATTTTCCACCACACTCACAACTATATTTTTTTTTCATATCATTTTTTATTTTTTCTTTATTTTTTTCATAATGTGTTTTATTATAAATACTTCTCTTTTTTTTATTTTCGTTCTCTGACCTGTAAGCATTATTTATATTCACGCAATTATTATTTTTTATAAAATATTGTTCTCGAATTCTTAGTTCTTTATTACTATTACAGGGGAAATTTTCAATTAATTCTATATTAACATTTCCATATTTTAAAATATCAAATGACGATGTATAGCATTTTTTATCACCTTTTTCATATCTTTTTAAATTTTTATAATGTCTTTCTAATCTTTCTTTTAAAGTTGCTGTCGTACTTCCTATATAAATTTCATCTGTTTCACTTGAATATATTTTATAAATCTTTCCATTTTGATAATTCATTATAATAAATTATTGTTTTTAGTTCTTATACCCTTTGATTTACATTTTTATAATGTGGAATTATCGGGATGATATAAAATTTCATCCTCCCAAGACCTCGAAAAAGGGTCGTGGTCATATGTATATGAAAGGTTGTCGTATAAAGAAATAGCACCTTGGAATTTCGGAGCATATCCTTGTGACAACTGAATCGCTGGCGCTAATGTATCACGTGTTCTTAAAATTGCTTTTCTTGATGGTGGGGCAACTGGTGCTTGATATTTTGGATAATACATCTGCCCACCATATCTTATACCATCACCTAATATATTATCGAGTTCAATATTATTTTGTCTATCAACTTTTGGTACAAAATCAAATTGCGACCATTCACTATTTTGAACCTGTTGTGGCACATTATATAATTTATCAAAATATTCAGTTCCTAACATAAAAAAATCAGGTCTTAACAATGGTTCGCCTTGTGGTTTATCAATATCTTCTTCCGGCACTGGTTGTTCTTCTCCGCCTTTAAATTCGGTGGTTTGTCCCCTGCTTGCTTCGGTCGTCCCTTGTCCTTGTCTTTGTGTTTCTGCTGTTCTTTGTGGTATTTCTTCACCTTCTGGCATAAATTGTTTTACAAGAACTACCAATAATCCTGCTGCTAGTGCTCCTAATAATTCACCCCTTGGTATTCTCTCCCTGATTCTTGGATTTCTTACGAAAATGCGTGCTGCTGTATCTGCTATACCACCTGCTAAATTTTTTAAAAAACCCGGTGTTTTTGCTATTGCTTGTCTTATTACTCCTGGTTCTGCTGGGTTGCTTTCTATTGATGCTTTGATCATATCTGCAAAATTAGCATCGAAACCACTAACTCCCGCCTCTACGTCTGGGTTTGCTATTGCTGCTAATGCTGCCGCCTGTGCCATTGCGTTTATGTCGTCTTCTATTTCTTGTAAAACTTCTTTTTCTTCTTCTGTTGGTTCTCCAATATCAACAACTACGCCCGACGGTTGTGTTTCTACTACTCTTTCAACTGGTTTTTTTTCAAATAAACCTTTAAATCTTCCAAATATAGACGATTGAGGGGGTGCTACGTCTTTAAATTCTTCTTCAATTTTTATTTCCACTTCTCTCGTTCTTCTTCTTCTTAATATTTGCTCTTCTGCTTCTGGTGTGACCTGTCTCTCCATTCTGACAGGTTCAAAAGGTGGGGGTTCCGGGACAATCTGCCGAAGCATTGATAGTAAAATACCAACCACCCTATTATTTCTTCCTTCGAGTGTATATCCACTGTCAACAAATCCTTCGATTGCTTTTTCGTCGTCTGTTTCGTCGTTTCCTTTACCTGCATATAATAACCTACCCAAAAATCTAATAAGTAATCCGCTTATAATTTTATTACCAATAGAACCAAATTCACCTTCTAAAAATGCATTTTGAAGAACTTGCAGAACAACACCTTGTGTATCCCGTTTTAGAACTTTAAATAATACAGAAAACCTTTCAAGTAATGCAAAAGATGCATCGCCTTTTTCTTCAACTTCTTCTGTCATCTCGACAACTGCTTGTCTTGCTAATCTTGCATTTGGTGAATCTGGAAAATCTACCCCTCGATCATATACCAAACCGTCTTCGTCTAATTGTTCTTTTATTGTATCAATTGCTAGTTGTGTTTTTTCTAAAAACCGCCTTGTTTCCACTTCTTTTTGTTCTAATTGTCGTGTTATTGCTCGCGTTTCTGCGTTTCTTATTCTGTTTTCTAATTCTCCCCCCCTCTGTAATGATAATATTGAATTAAGTGTATTTATTAACACTTTAACTTCTTTCCTTTCTTCTTCGTCGTCTGTTAATTCGTTCGCCATTCTTAACAGTGTTTTATGTTCTGGTTCTCGATCTCCATAAATATCGCGTCTTATTTGTATTAATTCATTTAATGTGCTTTCAGTATCAATCCCGTTATTTATTTTACCCCTTAATATCTTTGCAGTGTTTATGTAATTATCTAAATCTGCCAAAAATTCCTGAAATCTTGATAATTCTTTTTCTTCTGGTACGCCTTCTCCTGCTAATCTTTCTGCTGTTAAATTTGATTCATTCTGGAAAAAATCAATAATTACATTTTCAGTTTCTTGGATGTCATCAACCGGTTCGACTTCTTGTGGTTGTGCTTGTTCTGCCTCGTTTTGTATATCTTGTAATTCTAACGCTACGCCTGTTAATGCTTCGGCTGCTGGATTTACATTTTCTTGTAATTGGTTTTCTTGTAAATCCGCGTCTTCTTGTGCTTGTGTTATTGGTTGTTCGCTTGGGACCTGTGATAAACCACCGTCTTTAACGTCAATTTCATCTTGTTTTTTATCTCTTTTTGAAACATCATTTAATGATTTTTCGGCACCTTTTTTTATTTTTATTTTAATTTTTTTTGTTTCTTTCGGTTCATCACTTAATTCTTCGAATTCACTTAATGTTTCGCTACTGCTTCCACTTTCGCTACTGCTTCCACTTTCGCTACTGCTTCCACCATCTAAATCAACTATTAGTTGATCTCTTTGTAATGCCTGTAACTCTTCCGCTTTTGCTTCTGCTTCTTGTCTTACAGCATTTAGTGAGTCTTGTTGCAATAATAGGGCGTTTTCTGATTCTTTTTTTTCTTCTTTTATTGTTTCTTCTGTTTTTTTCTTTTTCTTTGCTATTTCCTCTGCTCTCTTCTTTTTTTTTGCTTCTTTTTCTGCTTTCCTTCTTTCCTCTCTTTCTCTTGTTATTCTTTCTGCACTTCCTGAAATTAAATTCTGTATAAAAAATTTTAATAAAACATCTTCTCCCGTTTCATCATTAAAAATTGTCGTTTCCGCATCAAATAACGCCCTTAATTCTTCCCTTATAGTTTCATAAACAACACTGCCACGTGTGGTTGACAGTCTCCCGTGTATTTGATTTTCTGTGCTTATTCTATCAGTTATTAGAGAAAGTGGGATAAATACATTTTCTGATAATTGCTTTATGCTTTGGTCTCTAACTCTTGGCGGGTCTTTACTTACATTCAAAAAATCACTTATTGTATTTTTTCCTAAAAATTTTTTAATTTTTTTTAATTGAACCCTTGCCTTATCTCTGTTTGTGGACATTTTATATATTATAAAAATATTTTAAATCGGATTATAAATCCTTAGATTTTTAAAATTTGCGTCAAAAACTGAGTGGTTATATGTTAATGTCATATCAATCGGTCGCCCCATTTCTGCCCCATCAAATTTATCAACAAATGGTTGTGTTAGTTGGATTTCTTTTTTCATTGGAACTCTTGATAAAAAAATTGCTTGCTTAGATGGTGGTTTTAGTGGTTTTTGATATTTTGGATAATATAGAGGTGCTTGAAATCTCAACGCTTCACCGTGTATATTATCCATTTTAATATGATTTTGTCTATCCACTAATGGTACAAAATCATATTCTGCCCACTCGCTATTTTGAATATTTAATGGTGTATCATACATTTTATCAAAAAAATCAGTTCCTACCTGTTTAAATGATGGTCTTAATAATGGTTCGCCCTCTGATTGCTGTTCGTTGCTTTCTGGGTTTTCTCTTTCTGATGGTATATCAAATACTTGTTTTCTTTTTTTCTCATCTTCTGGGTCTGGTGGGTCAATGAATACCCTTTTTCGTTTTCTTTTTTTTTCTTCTTCTTCGTCTTCTGGTGGTTTAAATTCTGGTTTATCGACAGGTGTTCCACCGCCTGTTGTTGGTTTTAATGTTATAGTTGGTGGAACCGCTGTACCTCCAGATATTCCCTTTACAATACTTCCAACACCCGAAGCAAGACCCGCGGCAGCACCCGCAAGACCTGCCCCTATTTTACCTCCTCCTTCTGGTTCTTGTCCTGCCTTACCTTCCATTAACGGCGTTTCTTCTTCTGGGAATTCATCCGTTACAGTTGGTCGTCTTGGTCTTATCGGATCGTCTAATTTAACATCTTCAAAACCTTTAAATTCACCCCGTTTTCTTATCGCTTCTGCTCTCTGTTCGTCAATCTGTCTTTGTAAATCATCAATGCTGCGGGATGGCGTGCCCTGTGAACCGTGGATCACCCCTCGTTCTCTTTCCCTTTCTATTTGATTCCTTAATCTAATACGTGACTGTGTTTCTTCGGGTGTCCCGCTTCCTAATTCTAATAACTCGCTGAATATTTCTGCTGCTTTAATTGGTATAATTGCACCCGACGCTATTTCAACTAACGCCCCGCCTTCTAATGCCCCCAATATCTCACCCATTGCTGAACCCTCCGCCTCTGTTGAACCTTGTTCTATTTGTGGTGCCAATCTTTTTATGGCATTTCCAAATTCACCAGTATCATTAACAGTGGTAACGCGACCCATTAAAAAATTTCTAACTTCTGCCCTTGTGGCGTCTGACATATCACCACCTCTTGTGATAAAGTTTATAAATTCTTGATTTAATCCCGCTAAACCGGACATATTATTATATAAATAACATATATAATAACAATAAATAATGTTCGGACGACCTATGACCGATGAGGAAGTGTGGAATTCTTTACCGTTAAGTATGGAACAGCGAGAAAAAATTTATAATGATTTTATTTTAACGAAACAGTATGATATTAAGGAGGATAAGGGGTGGGGTAATCTTCCTCTTGCATCAAATGCTGATACAGAGGAAAAAAAGGAAGATGTGGGGGTCTGCGACCCCCGGTCATAATCCCCCCCGCCCGTGAGCGCTAGCGCTCACTAAGCTGGGTTACCTCGTAGGGGGGCACCCCCTCGAATTTTTATTTTAAATTTTCTTTCTACATTATCAATACTTTCTTCAAGTGATGGTAAATTCCATAAAATCCATCTCGCCCAGAATCCGGGAGTTTTAATTCCTGAAATTTCCCAATTTTCCCTTTTTTTATGTCTCATTATATAAAGTTTTTTTCTTTTAGGGTCTTTATGTAATGTAAAATCACTATAACCAGTTGCACCAAAATGTATTTTTTTATTATCAATTTCTACCATATATTTTTTATCTTTTCTTGTGCTTTTTGATAATTTTATTTCCATTTATATAAAAACTTATTTATTTTTAATGTGGGGGCTCCGCCCCCGGTCATAATCCCCCCCGTACGTGAGCGCTAGCGCTCACGAAGCTGGGTAACTTGTAGGGGCGCGAGCCCCTCAATTTTTAATTCTTGAAATGACGGTATATGCTCTTCGTGGTGTCATAAAAAACATATCCTCATCGGGGTAATAATAACTACTAAAACTTTTTCCCTGCGCTCCATATAATGTAATAGCATACCCTAATTTAAAATATTTTTCTACATATTTTTTATTTAATGTAATACCATTATAAAATGTTATGTCATCACCATTAATGCTTTTTATTGTTACATAAAAATTATTATATATCCCACTTTTAAATAATTTATTCGTAGTGCATCTTAAATATGCACCATTAAAAAACATATCCTTTTTTCCTATTCTTTCTAAATACATTTTATTATATTTATCAATTGTTTTATTTCTATAACATATGATTTTTTCGGCATCATACCAATTTTTACTTCTATGCTTAATTACTTCTTTTTCTACATTTATTTTATTATCAATTATTAAATCATAATATTCTTTTGTAAATGTATTACGAAAATTTTTATCCATTTTATTAATATTTTTACCAAATAAATATTCTAAATAATGCTTTGAATTAAAGTGCGAATCCTCACAAACAGGTAATAACTGCTTATCGTCTCCATACATATGAATATTTTTTCCAAGTAATGCTAATTTATATAATAAATCATTACCTTTTCTACCCAATAAAAAACATTCATCAAATATTATATTTTCTTCTTCGGGTAATGGTTGCCCGTAATCATAACATTGAGAAACGCAAGCATTCATTTTTTCTTCTCTGTATTCTTGTAATGTGCTATGTGATGGAGTAAGAACACGGTATGAATCCATTGACGGGATGGTATAATTAATATTAACGTATGTTTTGCCTGCTCCTGCATAACAATTAAATAATTTATTACCTTTTAATGTTTCCTTTTGATAAAATGTAATATCACACCTTTTTGTTTTATTTCTTTTTTTAATTGGTTTATAATCTTCTAATTTCCAACCATAAAATTTATTAGTTGGTTCGGTGTCTAACTGTTTAATATCTCCAAAAAATGATATACTGTCGGTTTTAATCTGTACCACTTTATCAGGTGTCAAATTCATTTTAACCATTTTTTCATATACTACCCTCCGTGCGTAGTCCTTAATTTGAATATTAATTGGTTTTCTTGTATAAAGATTAAATTTATTTTTTTCTACTACATTAAAAAAATAATCATCATTTATTTTAAATTTAAACCCTTCGGTGTGCTTAATCTCTTCTTTATTATATATATTATCAATTGTCGCCCTTTCTTCGACTTGGTTGTCAATCTCCATTTTACCAATTAAAATATTGATTATGTTTTTTGCGTCTTTTTCGTTTTTAATGTTATTATAAACGTCTTTTATCATTTGTGGGAAATAATTATGTTGTTTAGTCGTTGTCATTTCTTCAATCACTCTAAACTCTAACCCCTGTTCGTGGTAGTATTTTAGTTCATATCCTGCGTAGCAGTTGGCGTCAGGAATCAAAATGGAAGATTTGACAGGGTCAATAATATATAAATAATGGTCGGTAATGTTTAGTTCGGTATTCATTTTTTTATTAATTTTGTTTATTTTGTTTTGTCGGTAATCCATTTTAATAAGAAATGGCAGTTTAGATAATGCATAAGAATAAGATTTATTTTTATCGGTTGTTGTTATTTCTTCATCAAAGTCGCAATTTTCCGCGTAATTATTAGTATATCCACCTTTAATAAATTCTCTATGGTTAGGCCAAAAACTCGCAGTGGGATATTTGTTCTTTTTCTCCTCCATTGTATATTTAGTTTCAATAATAGACCCTAAATGGTAAACTCTGACAAAATCGTGTATTTTATCTTGTAAATCAAATAATTTTAATATTTCTAAACATTCTTCATATTCATCATTATCTATATATTTTGTATCATTATGGATAAATGAAGTAATACGAACACCTCCATATGTAGGGTCTGTATATGTCGCTTTAATATCTAATGGTAAAAACCCATTATTTAAAATTTCATTTAATTTTCTATACCCATCATCAACCATTTCAATTTTAGAAAACTTGGTCTTTGTCTTTCTAATTTCACCCTTTAAAGGGTAAATATGGTTATTGTATGCGATATAATAAATAGCACCATAATTTTTATTCCTTTTTACTGGATAATGACACGCTAAAACACGCCCGTTCACGTCATAAGCGGTGCATTTAATTTTTCGCTTTTTGCAAAAATCAATTATTTCATCTGTGCTTACACCTTCCACATTTCCTAAATTATTAATGGTTTTTTTTGACATTTTCGGCCATTTTTTTTTTAAATATTTTCTCACACAGTTTCCTTTTCCTGTCATTTTATATTTTTCATCAATATTAACATTAGGTATTGTTAAATTATTTTCTTCTCTTAATTTCAACCCTGTCTTTTTAAATTCATCACTATTATTTGTGGTTGATAAATACCTTACCTCAATCTCTTGAACGTCCCATCTTGCAGCATCTAAAAAAGCATATCCTGGATCTGCATATATTAACTCCGTGAAAAATTCCTTGGTTAATTGGTCGGTTGTTATGTCGTATAATGTGGGGTCAATTGACCCTTCCCGGTCTAATGCGTCATACCCAAATTTAAAATTAATTTGTAAATAAAGATTTATTCTTTCACCTTCTTTAACTTCGTCAATTATTCGAACACCTCTTATTTCAACATTTTTATTTTCTGTCATCGCCCTTATTTCTGCATTTGTGAATTTTTGTTCTGCGAATTCTTCAAGCATTAAAGGTAGTGCTTTATTTACGTGTTCTATATCGCCATCACTATTTATTAATATTTTATTTTTTGCCTTTTTAGGTCTTCTTTCGATTCTACCGTTTTTTAATTCAAAATCTTTTTGTAATCTCTTAACCAATTTATTATTTTTAATTGTTGTGCTTCTTTTAACAAATCTTTTATTATCTTTTAAAATTAGGGCTCTAGCGTATCTCTTATATACTTTACTTAAACTTTTAGGGGCATTAAATGGAAGTTGGGGAAAAACACCACCTCTATTTTTTATTACTTCATTTCTAAAAGCAGACGTAAAAGTGTTTCTATCATCTGCAAAAATGGGTTTTTTGTTGTATTTGAAAAAGTCGGCCGAAAATGTCATTTGGTGTATATTCTATAATATGATATAAAAAATATTTCTTATACGTATTATTTTTTGTTTCTATACAAAATAATATATTATAAATTTTAAGTAAAAAAAAAAATCACTTTTTTTATTTTTGATGAAATTTATTTTTTTCTGTAATTTTATTAGAAAAGTTTATAATTTGTTGTTCTGCCTGTGCTTTTGTAAGATGTTGCCTTATCTTTTCTTCACGTTGGGGGCTCTGCCCCCGGGTCGTAGTCCCCCCCCGCTCTGCGGACGAGTCCGCAGGTAGGAATTCATAAAAACCTTGGTTTTTATTAAACATAAGAAACTATATATGATATAGAATCTTAAATTTTTAAATTAAGCGATTATTGTTCTATTTTTATTTCTCCTTCATATGGCGGTATTCCCTTTTTGCACCAATACCTAAACGTCACATATGAAATATTATTTTTTAATGCTATACTCTTTTTAGTTTTTTTAATTGCGAGGTCGTATTTTATAGACTCTTGTGTTTTCTTATCTAACTTATTAAATCCAGTCGGTTTTTTTACATATTTATATGTTTTTTTAAAATCATTTCTTTTTTTATTATGGCACCCTTTACAATTCCCTAAAATTGCTTTACCTGATGCGCCACCAGTATAAAAAGAATTAATATTTTTGACTTTCAAACACGTTTTACATTGTTTAATATCCATTTTAATTTATTATATATTTTATTCTATATATAATAATAATTTTATTTTTACTTATCTATTTTTTAAAATATTTTCTTCTCTTTCTGTTAAATCCCAGAATCCGTATTTTTTAATCACTTTAAAGTGTTGCACATCATCATTTAATTTATATAATTCTTCACCCTTTTTAAAAAATCCATCATTCATCCATCCAAAACCTTTATGTTTCCCAATTTTTATTTCGGATCGGTAGTAATCTGAGATAGTTAAATCCGCAACTGAACTTATTTTTATGCATTCATATTCTCCTGTAAGTTTGCTATAATAAAAACGCTTTTTAGTTTCTTTTACAATCATAACAATTTTTTCATTTTCAAGTCTTAAAATATCACCTATTTTAAATGTTGTTGTTTTTTCGCTTACCTCTCTAAATTCTGCACCTTGTGGTGATTTCATATATTCTTCGACAAGGTCGTGTAAAACATTAGGTATTGATTTAGAATATTGAGAACCGTATATTTTACGCCTTCTGATATATTCTTTTGTCACGATTTTGATTTTGATTTTTTTTTGTGTCATATTATTCATTCTATACATAATTATATAATTTTATTTTTAA
>Ga0070750_10001877_pt1 | contig 11702 bp, 7 predicted proteins | sample VirMetDEL_Nov_24_FD_77013 | JGI IMG/M metagenome (GOLD analysis project Ga0070750, IMG submission 77013) | Aqueous microbial communities from the Delaware River and Bay under freshwater to marine salinity gradient to study organic matter... | ecosystem: Environmental > Aquatic > Marine > Coastal...
AATTTGGTTTTATGACCCATTTAAAGAAGGTAAAAAAGGGGCTGCTACTGGAAAGTTAGCTGGTAATATGCAACAAACTCAAAGTACTGTAGATATGGAACTTGGTTCATTTATTCAATATCACATTCAAATACTTGAGTATGTAGAACAACAGTTAGGACAAATAGCTGGTATTAGCCCACAAAGAGAAGCTAGTATTTCTACTTCTGAAAAAGTAGGTAATGTTGAAAGAGCTTTAACTCAAAGTTCTCATATTACTGAAAAATGGTTTGATATAGCTGATTATATCAAGAAAGAAGTACTTAGAGTATTTTTAGAAACTGCTAAGATTGTTTATAAGAACAAGGATAATATTAAAAAACAGTATGTTACGGAAACAGGAGATACTGAAATATATGATATAGAACCTGGAGATTTTGTAGAATCTGATTATGATATACATTTTTCAAATGCTAAAAAAGATGCTGAAGTTTTAGATTTCTTAAAAAACAATATGCATGCATTAGTACAAAATGATATGGTAGATGTACAAGATATGATTACTATGCTTACAGCTCCATCTGTTTCTAATGCTGCTAGAACTTTAGAAAAAGCTAAAATAGAAAGACAAGAACAAGCAGCTAATAGTCAAAAACAAATGGTAGAAGCAGAACAAGCTAGTAAAAAAGCTGAAATGGATTTAGAAATGAAAAAACACATGGATAAGCTCAAGCTTGAATATGCTAAAATTACTGCAGATGTTCAACTTAAAAATGCAGATTTACAGGATAAAAAGACTATTAGCTTAGAAGAATTAAAAATAAAAGCTAAAGAGCTTATAGTACAAATGGATGAATTAGGAGAAAATAAAAGAAGTAATAAAGCTGATGAGGATATTAGAAGAGAAGATATTAAATCTAAAGAGAGACAAGCAAAACATAAAGCTAGTCAATCTAAATTAAAAGCAGTTAGTTAAGATTATTAGCAATAAAATACAATTATTAAGAAGGGATTACTTTAACTAGTAGTCCCTTTATTTTTGTTAAGAATAAATCTTTTAGAGTATGTTAAAAGGAGATGTAGAAATATTTGATGTAGATAACCAGGGAGAGGTTATTACATCTACTGCCCTAGAGCCTGGGGACAGTAATAATGAGGAAAATAAACCTCCTAAAATAATTCCTAATGGGGATAATAAAATAGATATTGATTTAAGTTTACTTACAGGGGGTGAAGACCCTAATATTGGAGATGAAGAAAATGAAGATGAGCCTGTAGTAAATAAATCTAAAGATACAACAACTCCTCCTTCTAAGCATGGTGGAAACTCATCTTCTACTCTAAATCTCCAAACATTGACTTCTGCTATGCAGGAGGGGGGTTATTTAGCCCATGCTACAGAGGAAGAAATAAAAGGATTAAAAACAGCTACTGATTTTGCTAATTTAATAGAGAAAGAAATAAAAGCTAATGAGCTTAATGACCTTCCTGATGACGCTATTAAAGCAGTACAAGCTCTTAGAAATGGAGCTAAATGGGAAGATATTGTAGCTTTCAAAAAACAAGAAGCTATAAACAATCAGTACACTGAAGAGAGTCTTAAAGGAGATGATAAAATAGAAGATAGAAAAGCTCTTATTACTCAGTATTTTCAAAGAACTACTCAATTTACTCCAGAAAGAATAGCTGCTTTAGTAAAAAGATCTATTGATACAGGAGCTGATGAAGTAGATGCAATAGAGTATCTTAAAGAGCTTAAAGAAATGGACAAAGGAGCTTTAGATGCTTTTAATGCTCAACAAGCTAAAAAAGCAGAAGATGCTAAAGAAGCTCAAATTAAAAGAGTTAATACCTTGAAAGAAACTATCAATAAAACTGATGAGTTTATTCCAGGAATTAAAATGAATAAGAAACAGAAAGATAGCTTATTCAAATCTATGGTAGAGCCAACTGGAAAAGCAGCTAATGGTGCTCCTGTAAATAATTTTATTCATCAATACAATACTAGTGCAGACTTTAGAATAAAAGTTCATGCTTTATCTGTATTGACTAACAACTTTGAAAGTTTTGAAACTTTAAAAGCTAAGGCTAAAAAATCAGCTCTAAGTAAATTAGATGAAGAGTTGGCTAGAGGTCAAAGTGGAGGAAGAGTAGATGATAATACTTATAGCCTAGAAGAAGGTGGAGAGATTATCTCAGAAGGACTTTCAAACATTTTAAAATCGTATTAAACACTTGTAAATAAATGGCACAGTTCACTAAATTTCAAATGACCAATGCTACCCACTGGAAAGGGTTGACAAAGAAAAACTCTTTGGCATCTCTATGGAAGTCTGGTCAAGAGACACAAAAAATATCCAACATGGTTATGGATATTTTAGCTTACAACTATGGTGATAACCTTGATACTTTCCTAAAGAAATTTCCAACTAAATGGTTGGATAATGAAGATGACTTTGTATGGGAATTAAGAGGTAATGCACCTAAAAATGTAAAACTTGAAGAGGCTTACTTTAACGGTAGCTTAATTACTGAATCAACTTCTGCTGAAATTGGTAAAGGAGGTACTGAAGTAGAGCTTAGGTTTGAAAAAGATATTTTTTCAAAAGGTGATTTAATTGTAGGCAGTAACCCTGATGATTTTGCTCTTCTAATTCAAGATTACTATTACAATGGTACTTACGCTATTGCTAAATGTATCTTAAATAGTTCTGACCCAGATGTATCTATCCCACCAGAAGATTTGGTAAATGGTACTTATTGGAGTTGTGATTTTCACCCAGTAGAAGAAGAATTTTCTAGTCATGGTGGAGAAGTTGTTTACACTAGCAACATTTCTATGAGAAATGGCTTTACTCACATTAGAATGGAGCAACACAACCCTGGTAACATGGTTGGTAGAAAACTTATGGGAACTGTTCTAGGTAAAGAAGCTGATGGTAAACCTATTTTACTTTGGACTGATTATCAATCTATGATGATTGATTATGAGTTTAGAATGCAATGGAACAGAGCTTTAATGTTTGGTAAATCAAACAGAAGCCAGTATGGTTCATTTAATGTAACTGGAGATTCTGGTTATAAAATTAAAACTGGTGCTGGTATTAGAGAGCAAATGGAAACTGCTAACACTACTTATTACACAACTTTTGATATTGATGAGTTTAGCTCTAGATTGATGGATTTGAGTGAAGGTAAGTTAGATACTGATGAAAGAGCTTTTGTTGGTAGATGTGGAGAAAGATTTGCATATCAATTTCATAAATCTCTAGAAGGTAATGCACAGTTATTTACTCCTTCAAGAGAGAGTTATAGAATCCAACAATCTAATGCAGACTTTGTAGGAAGTAATCTTGCATTAAAATATGGTGGTCAGTTTGTAGAATTTGAAGGGCCTAATGGCATCAAATTCAATATATCTGTAGATGGTCTTTATTCTGACCCATCAAGAAACAAAAAGATTCACCCAGACAATGGTCTAGAAGAATCTTACAGATGTGATATTTTTGATATTGGTACTACTGAAGGTGAACCTAATATTCAGCTTTTTCAAGCTATGAATATGGGAATGAGAAAATGGTATGTAGAAGGTGCTAGAAGCCCTTACTCTTGGACAGGTAGTGGATATGCTACTGGTTCTGCTTCTTCTCACATTGATGGATGGTCTGAATACTGCATGACTAGTGGAGCTGCAGTTGTAAAAGACCCAAGTAGAACTGCTACATTCAAATATGGCTCTTCTTTTTAATTAGACTTAGAGTATAAAGGGAGATTAATTTCTCCCTTTTTCTCTTCTTTATTTAAGAAATTGGAGAAAAACTTAAATAACAAACATGAGTAATAAACCCAGAGTAGAAGAAAATTTCAGATGGAAACCTGAAAGTGGTACAGGAGCTAAAAAAATAGAAGCTCACTTACCAAACGTGACAGTTAAATTGTCACCAATCATTAGACAGGGATTAATCCCAAAAGATCATTTATATTCTTTTCAAGCTCCTAATACTACAACAGAGATTCCTTTGTTAAGACAGTATAAGAGTAAATCCTTACATAATATTTTTGAAAGGGAAGGAAATCAATTTGAGCTTCAAGAAGCTGAAAGAAAATGGCTTGAAAGAAAGCTAGGTAAAAATCTGAATCCATTTGATGAGAAATCAGATTTACAAAAGTATAAGGTAAAGATTGGAGCAGATATTAAAGATAAGCCTATAGAGCTTAGACTTAATGACCCAGCTCAATACCTTGATTTCTTAATTCTATCATATTCAGGAATTGTAACTCCTATCAATCAGCCTAACAGAAAAAGTATTGCTGGTGTTAGATATTACATGGAAACTGAAGAATTTGAAAAATCAAACAAAAAGTCTTCTGTAGATTACACTATGAAGGCTTTCATGATTCTTGGAGAAATTCAAGGTAATGTTGGTAAAATGAGAAACTTGTATAAGATGCTCACTGCTAAAACCCTTGACCCTAAATTACCTAATGATAAAATTTTAGGTAAACTTCAAGAAGAAGCTAATGCTGATGCTGCTAAAGTTGTAAATACTTACAACAGTCCATTGTTTGAAGGATGGGATTTTATCCTTAATGCAATGGAAGCTGGAGCAATAATTCAGCATCCAAAAGATGGATATAAACTAGTAGATGGTCAATTACTAGCATTTGAAGGAAATGATAAAGCTGATTTGCAAACTGCAATCAGTTTCTTACAAGACCCTACAAACCAAGTAATCAAGGCTGATATACTAGCTAAAATAAAAGTAGCAAATAAGTAGAATGACTGCAACTGAGATGAACAACTTACTTAGACTAAGACTAGATGAAGTATCTAGTCTTGGTACTAAGTCTTATGAAGATGAGGAAATTTCTGATTTTCTTACTCAAGCTCAGTTGAGACTAGTTAAAAGGTATGCTTCAGCTTATGAAAAAAATGAGTATGCTAGAAAGGTTTTATCTAAAATAGTTACAGGCCCTACTGCGGTAGAGTATGTAAATGACCAATCTGAAGATAAAGGCGAACCTATTAACTTAAATTCTTTAGCTGTAGATAATACTGCTTCAAGAATTACTCCAACATCTCTACTATTCAAACTTCCAGAAAATGTAATGAGAGTAGTTTATGAAGAAGTAGTAGTAGATGGTACTTATATAGATGTGTATCCTATCACTCATGATGAGTACATTAAAACTAAGAGAAATAAGTACAAACAAGCTAATAGTAGAAAAGCTCTTAGACTTGAGTCTCAAGCTTATAATATAAATATTGATACTGCAGTTTCTACTAAGTCTTTAGGTCATGAGCTTATTTGTCCTGTTTTTTCTGGAGTAGCTTCTGAAAACATTAGCTACAAGATTAAATATATTCAAAACCCTGAAAACATAATTTATAGTCAAGTACCTAGTGAAATAAGAGATTGTTATTTAGCTGACTTTGTTCATGATGAAATTATAGATGAAGCAGTATTAATAGCTTTAGAAATTTCTAAGGAACAAAGGCTACAAACATTTGCCCAAATAAAACAAGGAAATAATGGGTAATAAATATTTTGTTACATTTGTTTATACAACTTTTTTATAACTTAAATTTTTAAGAAAAATGGCAGGATTTGCAACAGGTCATCCCTCAGCAGTTACATCATTTGTAATTGGAGGTGCAGCAGCTTTAACTGCGGCAGGCCAAAATTTTGACCCTACTACCCTAAACAATAAAGAAATAGCAGTTTTAGGAGTAGAAGGTAATGGTTCTTATACTAAAATAGCTGATGGAAATGGAGCTAACTACTCTGAAGTTATTATAGCTTATAAGGACAACAATGGAGAATTACATTTTACTCCAAAGATTCCTAATACAGCAGAAGTAAGGTTTAATAGCTATAAAGCAGCTACTGAACAAGTTACTCACATTGGTTGGAATGGTACTGTAGGTAGTGGTATTCCTGCTGTTGATGATACTATTTTCCAAATCAAAGCTGTAGTAAGAACTACTATTGTTAGTTCTATTGATGGACAATCTCACCCAACTTTTGAAGGCTTTTATAAATCAGATGCTTCTGCTACAGAAGAAGAGATTGCTAATGGTCTTTATGTAAGTTTTAGAGGTGCAACTTCTAAGAAAAGAAATGCTCACTATTTTGATGTAGATAGAGTAGCTGCTCTTGATGGAGATGAAGATATTACAACTGCTATTACTACTCTTACTTTTAAGAAAGACTCTAAAGTAGTACAGTGTGGAGGAGATATTGATGGTGCTGGTGGAGGTGAAACTGCATTAACTCCTGGTAGTTATATCAGAGTTGGTATTTTAGCTAACTCTTCAGTATACAAAATTGCTGTAGTAGATACTACAAACAATGCCCTTGTATTGGATGCTCCTTATGTAGGTGAGACTATAACTTTACTTGATGATGGTGTAGCTCAATTTACTGCTGCTAATGCTGCTGGATTAGAGTGGGGAATTAAAGTAACTGGAGTTAAACAACCTTGGAGACTTGATAGAAAGAATTTTGAACAAATTAGCTTTGAGCTTTTAGGTGGAGTAATTCCAGTAACTAAAGTTACTTCAGCTAATAGAGGTTCAGGTATTTATGAGGAAGTATCTCAACTAGAGTATTTCCATGTAGCATCTGATGGAAGTAGAGATCACATCAAAGAACCTCCAAATGAGTTTCCAAGAGATTTATTGGCTGATTCTAGTATTGGAGGTTATGACCTTTGTACTATGAGTTGGACTTCTGAATCAGTATCTGGAATAGGTAAAGGTGCTTTAAGAAAAGCAGTTATTATGGTTATTCCAACTGACAGAACAGAAGCTCTTTATGGAGCTACTGCTGGAGATACTGTAAACAATGTTCTTGAAGAATTTTTCAGCAGCATTACTTCAATTGATGCCAATGGTACATTAGTTACTGATGCTGATGCAAAAATGAGTGGAACTATTACAGCCTAGATTCTTACTTAGTTCTTATTTAATGCCCAAAAGGGAAGCCATTTGGTTTCCCTTTTTTTGTACTCTTAATTTACTATTTTTGCTACATGAGCTTTAAACCTGATTTTCAATTAGACCTGATAAACTCTCAATTAAGAATTAGGGATATTACAGGTATATACAATCTTGATAATAACCCAAAAGGATATGGAGCACCTAACCCAGCTATAAATGGATTTGTTACTGCTGCATTAGAATTAACTGATTCAAATGGAACTGTAACAATTATAGATTTAACAGATGATATGCCTTCTACTTTGGTTTATGAAGGGTATTTTTATTATCCATTAAAAAGTCTTCCTTCTATAGAAGATATTTATAGAGTAAGATATGGAAAGTCAGTAGATACTCCAGCTCCAGCTAATTACTATTCAGACTACAAATATTTCTTATTAGCTCCAAACGCTAAAATAAAAATAGATAAAATGTATGCTGCTATTGAAGATAAGCTTAATGATAGTGATTTAGCTCAATATGTTAGTCAAGTAAAAATTGCTAAAACTCTATATGAAACCCTTGAATCTTTAACTGAGTTAGAAGATAACAATAATAGTAGACCTTTAGTATCTACAATAGAAAGAGTTTTAACCTATAATAAAGTGTAAATGATATATGGGAGTCAACTTAATTCTTTCATAAGTCAGATAGATGTTGATATAGCTGAAATTGGAAGACTTTTTCATACTAGTGTAAAGTATGGAAATATCAATATTTTCCACAGAGAAAATGTTGAAACAATGGCTATGGCTAGAGACATACTAAAGTCATTTAATACTTTAGATACTGTACCTACCTTTTTTTACAAAGTAACTTTTGATGCACCTACTGTTAATAATAGTATTGAGATTTTTCTTGATGAAATTGTTAATTTAGAGAACTTTATTGTAAATGTTAATGAAGACTCATTAACCTCTCAACAATGTGCAGAAAGTTTTAGTAGAGAACTTCAAGATGTATCTCATGATTATGACATTATTACAATAAACGATATTCATCATTTACTAGTAGATGATTCAGTTTATTTATGGAGTTATAATTCTAGTTTTTCTTCTCCAAGTGTAACTCAAACAGTTAATGGAGTTACACAACTTCTTTCTCCTCTTAGTCAAAAAGAGATAACTGATTTTATAGACAATGTATGGAACTATAAAGGAGCTGAAATAAGGGCTGCTATACCTAATATACTTACTACTGCAGCAGAGTTTAAAGACAGAAAAGATTATGCTTTATTTAATATCTCTCCTTACATAGTAAAAAAAAATTCTTTAAGTAGAGCAGACATGAATAAGCAAGCATTACAGGATTATTTAAAATATCTGCATTTACAAAATACAGATAGTTACTTAGACAAAAATGGTAATTATGAAGTAAGTGCTAAAGAAATAGTAGCTCATTTAGCAAACACAGGCATTCATCTTAGTTTATCTGAAATAAAAACAACTATAGGTTTAGAAGTAGATGATTTAATAGATACAGATACTACAGGAAAACTAGCTGATTGGGCTTTGTTATATGTACCAGGTACAGGTAAATGGACTGCAAAACCTTTACCTAATGCAGGAGTTTCAGAATTATCTAATCTTCAAGACATTGATTTTACAGGATTAGCTAATCATTATATTCTTAGACATAGAATATCAGATGGTAAATGGGAAGTAGTAAATAATACTATATTAAACCTAAGTGATGTACCTAATAGCTATGAATCTGATAAGCTTTTAGTTGCTAATCCATCAGCAAACGCAATGATATGGAGTGATATGACTCTTACTGAAATAAGACAAACTCTTGCTGATGTATTATTATTAAAACCTACTCCTCCTGAAAATATTACTGCTAAGTCATTAATATTGACTTCTACTAAAGTAAATGCTTATGATAAAAACTTAGGAACAATTAGAAACAATGTAACTGGAGATACTACTCCTAGTTTTGAACTATCAAGCATGCTAAGTGCTGATGCATTCTTAGACCCAGAAGTTGGAGATTTATACGCTGTTTTAAATAACACTTCTGTTGGACAGATAACTTTAACAAATTCAGACGATAGTAGTACTAATCAAGCACTTACTATTACTCAAAACATTGATTATTATGATGGTGTAGGAGGAAGTGAAGGTTTTTATACAGCTATACTTGCTTCTATTCAACTGATCTCAGCACTTACACCACAAAATACTGCTTACTCAATTAAGCTATCTATTGATTTAAGTTCTGATTCAAATACTTTAACTTTTTATGTAGAATCTAGTTTAAATCCTTCTATTGGAGCTACAGCTATTAATGTAGATAACGGAGATACTGATACTGCAGTATCCTTTTTATCAGGTATTAAAGTATTAACCAATGGAGCTGAAATTAAAGTTACTGCTACAGCTAATAATGTAATTGGTAACTTTTACAATGAAACTAGAGTAATAAGACTTAGTGATAATATAATTGGAACTAATGACTACAAACCTGTAGGAGCATCTCCAGGCCCTAATTACAATATTGTTGATGAAATAGTAACAATAAGTAATAATAAATTTGATGAAAGCTATGAAGTACCTATTGAAGTATTTACAGCTTTAAACAACTCAGTTCAAGGAACTGTATCTCCTCCTGCAGGAGGTTTTATGATAATAGATTCATTATCTAATCCTAGTATATTTTTAAACCCAGGTTCTGGGCAATACCCTAGTACAGGCTACACTTCTGTTTATGATCATTCAATATCTCTTTTAAGTAATGAAGCTCTTCAATTAATTGGAGGTAAATTTAGATACCCTTCAACAAATTACAATACTTTATATCCTGTAAATGGGCCAAATTACTCTTCTATTACTGGATATAGATATGTAGTATTTAGATTAGCAGGAACTATATCTAATGCATCTTCAATATCTTTTAACATTAATGGAGCTGAAAATTTTAATAGTATTATTGAAACTGGAGTAAGACTACAAGTTATAGTAGATAATGGAGGTACAACTACAACATGGATAGATGCTAATGCTGCTTACTCCCCTACTGACCCTGACCCAGGTAGTAATGTAAATGGAGATAAAGGATTAGATTTTGGAGCTAGTACAGCTACTTTTAAAAGAATTACTTTTGGAGGAACTACAAGAACAGGAATAGTATATGTAAGAATTGGTCTAGACACAAACTCTACTAAAAAGTTTTCAAATATTAGCTAATGCCTACAAGTAATCAAATAGCAGATAGAAGTAATAAAAGGTTTAATGGAAAAGCTAAAACTGATGATAATAGAGCTTTTTTTGAAGAACCTTATTCTAAAGTAGAAAAGATATTTCCTACTGAAATATGGACTCAATCAGATTTGATTCCAAGTACTCCAAGTGGATTTACTCCTACTAATGGAGAAGAAGTTGGAGTAGTAAGATATAATGAAGTAACTTTAACTTTAGTAAATGGTACTACAAAAGCTTTTTATCATCCTTTATTAGCTAATATTATTCCATTTGATTTTGGAGATGGAATTTCTTATGGATGGACTATTACTCATTCTACTAATGGAGAAATCTTATTTGGACAAGGAGATTGGGAAGTAATTGATGGAGTACTAGTATTTAACGGTACTTTACCCTTTAGTGGAGGAGTTTTAACTATGTCATTTTATTCATACATAGGACAAACTTTAGAAAAATATAAAGGGTATTATGATACTTTAGAAAATTTAATTATTGATTATCCTAATAATATAGTTACTCCTTCAGATAGAAAAGGATGGTTTACTATTGTAGATTCTATTTTTTATATATGGAGTGTAAGTGATAATCAATGGAAAATTATTGGTGGAGAATCAGATTTAATATCAATTCAAGTTTATAACAATACTGCAAGTACAATAAATAAAGGTAGTGCAGTTTATTTAACAGGTGGTAATAACGGTGATAAACCTCATGTAGATTTAGCAGATTCAAGTAATGCTAACAAAATGCCTGCATTGGGAATAGTTAAAGAAAACATTAACCCAAGTAGTGAAGGTCAAGTTGCTGTAAGTGGGATAATAAATTTTAATTCTCATGGTTTTACAGCAGGTGCAAATTTATTTATTAATGGCTTAGGTGCTTTACAAGAAACAGCTCCAACAGGAGAAGGTAGTTTAATTCAAAAAATTGGCAAGGTTGTTTCGCCAAATATTATACTTGTTCAAGGGGCATTTAGGTCAAACGCTACACCAAATCTTGATGACGGGAACATATTTATTGGCAATGTTTCTAATCAAGCTTCAACAACACCATTTGCTATTTCATTAGATTCTACTCCGCAATTAAGTGGTGATTTAGATTTGAATAGTCATGGTATTTCATACGCTTCTGGACTTGTTATTACAGATGCTTTAGATGAAGATGACATGAGTAGTGATTCTAGCACAGCAGTGCCTACTCAGCAAAGTGTTAAAAGTTATACAGACACAGGAGATGCAAGATTTTATCAAAGCTTTTCTTCAATAGCTAACACTAACTTTACTATTGATTTTATTAGTAGAAATTGGTGCGCTAATATAGCAATTACATCTATTACTCAAAACCTTACTATTAACATAGCTAACCCTATTAATGGTAGCCAATTTTTTATAACTGTAAGAGTAGCAAGTGGTCAACAAAACCACGAATTGATATTTAGCGGTGTAGGCACTCCTGTAATTGACGATTTGCATATAAACAGTACAAGCGATGGAGTAATATTACCAGGTAATGCAAGTAGCGCAACTATTTACAGTGTA
>Ga0070750_10001885_pt1 | contig 11666 bp, 10 predicted proteins | sample VirMetDEL_Nov_24_FD_77013 | JGI IMG/M metagenome (GOLD analysis project Ga0070750, IMG submission 77013) | Aqueous microbial communities from the Delaware River and Bay under freshwater to marine salinity gradient to study organic matter... | ecosystem: Environmental > Aquatic > Marine >...
GCCTGACTTTCCGAATATGAAAGACGTTTACATTGCTGATGTAGCTCAAGTTGGATTGAAGCGTGAATTGCGTACAACACCTACTAACACCAAAGAGAGATGAAAAGAATAATAAAACACCTAAAGGAACTACGAGAAAAATCAAAAGATGCCTTCGTAGAAAATAGTTTGATTAAAAGAAACTGCAAGAGTAACGAACCTTGCCCCGACACGAATTGTGATTTGGATAACATTGCAGAACTCAACGAAGCTATAAGCATTTTAGAAAGTACTGAAATGCACAAAACACCAAAGAGAGATGAAACTTAAATGTCATGGGATACAGAAAACACGATAAGATTAAGGCTTTTAAGCCAAAGACAAAATACTTAACTCACGATAAATATTATTGGGTTGAGTGGATTTCAGCAGGTGGATATATTGCGGTAAGAAATGATGATGGGAAAATAAAGCCGTATGCACCTAATAATTTTTATAAAGGCCTAAATACAGATGATTAAAGTAATTGCAATTTTCTTAATTCTAAAAGCAGTAAGCAACGGAATTAAACTACCGCAAAGAGGCAACAAAACAAAGAACGACTTCATAGGTCATATGCTTGTGGAATCAGTTATGCTTATCGTACACTTATATTTCGGTGTATGGATGCTGCTCAACCTTTAACACCAAAGAGAGATGAACGTACTTAACGAATATCCTGCGGCACTTGCTGCATACTCAACAAGGAAATTATCTAGCACCCATGTAGGGGAGACTTGCAAAAGAGAAATGAGTGGCTATATTTCTACTTGGTACGACCAAAGTGGTAATGGTAACGATGTTCATTGGTCTTTTGAGACAGAAACAAATTCAGCACTTTGGGACTTGCGCTATGAAATGGCTCAAGAATTTCTCGACATTGTCCTTGAGATGGGGTTAGAAATGGAAATTAAGTTTCCCACTTGTGTAGTTCATACAGGCTTCGAGACTGCTGTAATTAACACAAATGTACTTACACTAAAGAGAGATGACTAAAGTTTGGAAACAAATTAAAATATTTACAGCAGATGCAGAGCAGTCTGTTGTAATTGAACCTAATCCCGAAAGAGATGGTATGGTGATGCACAGTATAGAAGAGCATGATGAGAAAAGTTTTGTGCTTTATATGACCCTTGAAGAAGCAGAAACCATAGGTAAAGAATTGATAAAGTATGCAGAAGAGATGAAGTCTAATGATACATAACACCAAAGAGAGATGAAACTACTTATCGCATCAATCGTGGCTATCATTGTGGTAATACCATGTGCCGCTCTCGTTTTGCTACTTTTGTTAGCGGACGATGACAGAGCAGCAGATACAGACAAAGAGGATAAAGCAGCTTGAGGCTGATGGCTACTATGTAATCAAGCTGATTGTCACGAACAAAAATGGAATACCGGATTTGTTGGCGCTCAAGAAAGGGGAGCCACCATTATTCGTGGAAGTGAAAAGACCCAATGGAAGACTATCAAAACTGCAAGACTTTAGACTTAAAGAACTTGAAGACAATGGCTTCAATACTGAGGTATTTAAGGGCCTATGATGGGAGCGAGTTATCGCTGACACAAGAGGACTCTCAAATATCTTTCATCATCGACAGTGACTTTGTCAATCTGCCCACGCAGCAACAAGTCTCTGACGAGGAGTTGGACTGCATCTTGAAAACCATGATGGCTAACTTGGAGCAGTGCGAGGCGATAGCTTTGAAGTATCACGAGGTGTCTGAAATCTTGGATGGAATCAACCCCGATGAAATGATACCCGAACTATCGGGAATCATTAGGCTTGAAGATGGCTCCGAAGACAAGTTCTTCGGTGTTCAGTTCATTTACGATGATATAGACAATGCAGTTCGATTCTTGTATTGCTATGAAATTTCGTTGGACGAATACTTAGACGCACTAAAAAACAAAACCCAATTCAAAAACAATGGACCATTTACAGAAAGAAATGATGAACGCAATGAGGACGACGACGAAAGGAACGAAGATAATCGGACACTCCCAAGTGCAAGCCCTGATAGCGATAGTGAATGATGAGTTCGAGGTTGACATAACTATAAAGTGCAGAAAAAGGCCGGTTGTTGTAGCGAGAAAAGCATTCTCATTCATACTTAGAGAATCCAACCTTTCATTGGCAGCGATAGGTGGGTACATGGGCAAAGACCATGCGACAATACTCCACTACCTACGGGACATCGACTTCATAATCCGAACTAACAAATACTTTAGACACAAGCTTGTTTCTTGTGGCGAAAGGTTCGAGGCCGTAGTTGAGGAGGCTCCGGAACAGAAGCTTGAGGTGGTCAAGAGACCACAAGATTACTACACCATGCGAGAGGAGAATAAAGTCCTCAAGCAGTGCATCAAGATTTCAAAGGAGAAAATAGTTGAGCTTGAAGAAGAGCTGCGTAAGCTCAAGCGTGAGGATGATAGAATCTACGACATCTATGATATGCTCAAGTACAGATGCCCCGTGGGTAAGGAAGAGGAGTTGTACAACAGGCTCAACAGGATGCTCAACGGAAATGACCTGTGAGGTTTGAGCAAGAGACAGACCTAAAGCGAGAGAGACACGCCATTGAGCGGTTCGTCTCTCTGTTCTCAGGCTCGTTCGAGAAGCTTGGGCCGAATGATGTTGACTTCAAAGTATTCGACAAGGATAAGCAACTGATTGCCTACGCTGAGGTCAAGGGCAGGAACAAGACAGTGCGAGAGGCGTACCCCCTCCCGATTGCTGCACGCAAGGTGGTCAAGCTATGCGATAAAAGACTGAACCCCGTAATCATATGGGTGTGCGAGGATGGAATCATATGGGGTAAGGTCCATCAGATGTATGGCTCTGTCCGTTGGGGCGGAAGAGTACCCCGCCCCGATTCACACAATGACCAAGAGTTGATGCTATACTACGACAAGCAAGATGCCATGAGGTATCTTAAATTTTAGTGTCGCCGGCGACACTATTAGTCGAAACCTAAGTCGAAGCCGTCCTTCTTTTTCTTCTTACCTCCTAAGCCACCGGTTTCAAAGCCACCCTTTTTCTTTTTCCTATCCTTTCTTTTCTTCTGACGATACTCTTCGTTTATCTCCTCCAAGGATTTGTATTCAACCTCTTCCTCTTTCCCCCCTGAGATTTGATACTCGCTATAGTTCATCAGTCTAAGGATGTCCTCTCCTACATCATCCGTGTCTCCATCTAAAATCTTTCCGTAGTTGTCATGGAACCTAGCCAATGTGTTGGCAGGGAAACCTATAGATGCAAGTTCAAGGTAGAAGTCTCTAAATGCAGCAGCCCTCTTTTCGGGGTCTTTGATTCTGTCAGCCCTCTTATACTTCTGCATTGCAGACATGGTAGACTGAAGCATACCTATTGTCTTAGTATTTTCAGCCGCGTAAGGCTTGCTTGTCATAAGGTCTGCGAATGCACCGAACGCCTCACCAACAAGGAACAAAGCGTTGAGGTTTCCAACTACCGCTGCCCTCATCAAGTCCTCGTCATCCTCATCCCTCTTGTCCCGGAGCAATCCGGGAAGTCCCATCGAAATGTATTGGAAGAAAACAGGTAGTGCAAAGTGATACATACCAAATGTGCGGAGGTTCTGACCAATCGTCCCCGTTCCCGCCTTTGAGTCAAACGCCCTAAGCTTTCTGTAGAGATTGCGAACTGCAAACATCTCCTTTCTAAAGTATTGTCTTGGTGTTGTAAGGAACATATTCAGCGACCTGACAACGGGGTTTGATGTTTGGTAGTAGTCCTTGTCAGCTATCTCTCCCGACTGCTGCGCTCTCTTTGTATCTCTCTCGAAGTTCTTGATAGCGTAATCTATCGCCTCCTGCTCCGTTGCAGTAGGGTTATTCTTCTTGAACTGCTTCTTGTAGTACAAGTAGTTTGGCGCACCGCCCGCATAAATCGCAGTAGCATCACCAAACTTAGTCGTCCACATAGCCATGTTAATCATAAACTCCTTTGACTGATTGGGTATGAACTCAGCAACACCCGTCTTTCCGGAGGAATATGCGTCGATAGCCCTGAATATGCTATCGTTCTTTCTGTCAGCCATGTAGTTGGAGTTCTCCTTGATTTCCTTCATGGTCTTTCTGAACTCGCTGACATTGGCTATCTGAGCAAGCCAATTTCTAATCCCTATATCATCAGCATATGCTATGGTAGATGTAAGCTGCTTGAGCATAATAACAGGAGACAGTGCAAGCCTACTTATAATGAACACCGAGTTCATTGCATCCAAGAACTTGTCCCCTCTGAACTCGCTAGTCCCTCTGTTAGCAACCTTCTTGATTGAATTGTTGAGCGAGTTGTAAATCTCATCACCCCCTTTGGCTATGATTGCCTTCTTAGTTGTAGGGTGCGTAATGAAACCGCTTATCTGATTCACAGGCTCTGCGTATGCGGCAAAGTATTCCATGTCATTGAGGTAGCTCGCCAACACATCAGTGCCATACATATCCTTGATGGGGTTGGCGTTTTGAACTCTAACCTTTGTAGAGTTAGCGCCCACCGCTGACCTAAATGCAGCAGGGTCTGTAGCCAAAAGGTCTATTGGGTTCGAGTCACCCGCTTCTCTGTAAATACGACCGGCGTAGAACTCGTTCCAAGGCATATTGGTTTTGTACAATCTCCTGTACACCTCATTGTACCTGTCGTACAGGCTAGGGAAAAACTCATTGACCTGCCAATCAGCAAACTCTTTTAGCTTAGGCTCGTTTTGCTCAAGGTATTTTTCAATAGTCTCCATCACATTAGCAGCGTTCTCTTTACTGCCATACTTGACGGCAAAAGACGGATGGTTAGCAGGGTCCTTGTACTGATTGTACAGGTAATACATCTGCTCAGGACTCAGGTTGATTGTTTGAGAAGCAATAACATCGTTAAGCTTCTTCTTATCCATGCGAGAAGGATTTGTTTTCTTGTTGTATTCAGCCCTTGCACTGTCTACAACATCCTTGTTTTTGTATACAGTTTGCAGAGTTACATTCCTTCTAGCAGCTCGCATCTTTTTCTTGTAGCTCTTTCCGAAAAGCTCAGTAAGCTTAGCTTTCATTATAGCTTCGTTATGAAGCTGATTGCCTTTGAACTTACTGCCCGCTGCATCCACCGCATCTGTGATTCTCGTCTGCAACTCACCCCCAATTATGTCTCCGGACATAGCTACAATCCTGTCCACTAAACCATACAAGGCCTCGTGTCTGATTGTGAAATTGTTTATGCCCCTCATTGCACCTCTGAAGAAACTCTTTACTACTCCCCTCGTCTTGTCTTTGAAGTCCCGTGTTCCTTGTGTGCTTGCGGCCTCTATGCTCGCCTCCTTCTCAGCATTCTTTCTGACATCAGGGTCAGCACTATTTAGTCCATCAATCCTCTTGCCCAACACCTCTTGAATACCTGCGGAAAAGAACTCCCTAGCCCTCGCCTTGTCAGCATCTATCTGAGCCATCAGCTCAGAGTGTCCCAAGTCAATCACTTGGCTTAGCGACTCGTGAATGTCAGCCAAGTTGATGAGCTTACTTTGGTCTGTATTGTCCAAGAGCAATGACGAGTTCAACATCAGTGCAAGCTGAGCAGCAGCCATGTCCCGAACCTCTTCTGTTGTAAGCGTTGGCTTAGCCGCTAGTTCGCTAATCCTTTTTGAAATACCATCAATGCTAGCCTCAATGTCTTCGACCTTTGACTTCTCGTCTATCTTACCCCTCAATGTGTTGATTGCATCAATCACATATTTGGCATCGGCGCTAATCTTAATTGCCTTCCTTCTACCCGACTCAACCTTACTGTATTTTCCCTCCAACATTTTGTTAATGCTAGAGTTTACTATACCCACATTGGTCTTGGTAATCATGTCGGACACCTCACGCAACACATTATCTGCATTGCGGTCATTGATGCTACCAACCTTTCTCATCAAGGTGACAACCTCTTGCTTTGAGTATGCAGTCTTTGGAAGAGATGTTCTTATAAGTCTGAACAAAGACTTCTGAACATCCTTCAGCTTAGCTGCCCCACGCTGACGCTGACGCTCTATCTCACGAGCGTACTTGAGTCTTTCAGAAACTGCTTCAGTTGGGTTTATACCATAGGCTTGCTGAAGCTGAGTAAGCATCTCAATCTGATTGGTCGAATACCCCTGCCGTGCAATAGTTTGCTGCGTTCCCTGCTTCTTACTTCCAACCTCTCTTGTGTCAGCCTCGTTTTTGAACTCAGGTTGTTGCTCAAGAAAGTCCAAGGTTTGATCCATGATGTCGTTAGGACTAGGACGCAGCGGCTTCTTGTTGTTTTCTTTCTCCTGATTTGCAGCGTAGTCTAAGATGTCTTGATTGACACGCTCTCTTATTGCATCACGCTTTGCGTAAAGCTTCTTTCTAAACTCGCCTACCTTTCCATTGACTTCTTTTTTATCAAGCTTTCCTTTCTTCTCAAGCTTTAAGCGGTACTCAGAAATCTTGTCCTCCATCTGCTTGACCGTGTCGTACTTCTTTCTCTGACGACGACTGTAATCAGCAACAAGTTCTTGGAACTGCTTTCGTGTAAGTTGGAAATCCCCCTTGGCCTCTTGTCTAATTAGCCTAGTGCGAAACCTATGTACTCTTTCAAAGAGTTCTTTGCCTGCTTGTAAACCTCCTTCGATGTTAGCAAAAGCATGAGGAACATTTCCAATAGAGCCACTCATCACCTTGGTAACAACATCGGCATCCATCCTCTGAACCCTAACTAAAAAGTCTTTGATTACAAAGTCGTTGTATCCACCCGCCCTTAGTTGGTCAACTGCATTTTGAATATCATTCTGCAAGCTTTGAGTAGCAACCTTCTGTTTTCTTCTTTGAGATGGAGCAGCTTGTGCGCTTCTACTAGCACTCCTTTGAGAACCTGAATGGTAGAAATCAATCAATGAAATATTTAATCCGCCAACATCTCTTACATTTTCAAACAACTTTCTGTCAGAAAGAAAATAATCTTCTATTAAAATCTTTTCATTCGACCTACTAGAAAGCTTTTCCTGAACTACCCTTGATTCTGCTTCTTGAAGAGAAAGCAAATAGTTTATGTGCCTTAATTTTCTAGAGGTTTGAATAGAGCTACTAAGCATTTGCCCCTCAATACCTATTGCATTTTCATTCTTTTCAATCTTAGCAAGCTCGCGTAAGATTTGCCCAAGCTTCATAGACTTCTTTACAGAATCTGATGTTGACTGTAAACGCTTAACTTGTGAGCGATACTTATCAATAATTTTTTTGTTATCAATTACATCTTGCTCAAAATCTTTTATTGAGTTATCAAAAGATTGCTTGATTAACTCGGTAAGCTTTTCTAAATATTCATCTTGCTCAATAGAAGGGTCTTCTCTTAAGTCAGAATACAAATCACTATCATCTAACCTCCTGAGAGAGTCTCCAATAAACATCAACAAGCCTTCATCTTTATTCATGTTGGCAAGTGAAGGAGAGATTTCAAAGTAATCAAAAATTCTATCCTCAAGATTGTATTCGTCAATAGTCCCAAGAGCTGCTAGGTAGTCTTCAAACAACTCTAAAGCTTCAAAGTCAGAGCTATCAAGCTCATTTCTAATCTTCTGAGCTACACCATAAGCGCCATCGGGAATAATGCTACTTGGATTTGTGTTAAAATCCTTTTCAAGAGACTCGTCTATTTTATCTAAAAACTCCTGCTGAAGCTCAGTGCTGAGGTAAGAAATGTCCGCAGGGTCAGTAAATGATAGTCCCTCAGAGTCCTGTATTAAATGCTGTATTTCATGGGTTAAAGAGCTTACCAATTTGTCAACTGAATCAAAAGAGTAATCTTCAAGCACTCCCATTACTATATCACCGAGAGCTGACTTATAAGAAGCTGACGCCCCATCCATCTCGGACTTTTTCTTTACAAAAACTTGAGCATCAACAAGTTTTGGGTAGGCCTTAATCAAAGGATGGTCTTTGCCAAGAAGGTATGTGAATGGGCTTCTCAAACCCTCTTTGCCTAGCTTCTTCTCAATCTTTTTTATTTCATTTCTGTGATTTGGAAACTTTTGTTCTGCCTTTTTTTCCTGTTCATCAAGTCTTTTTATATACTCATCATATGTTATGCTTCCTGAGTTAAGAGAATCATTTAAAGCAACTAAGTCTACTTCAGCTTTAAGTTGTTCTTCCAAAGCATCATACCTAAGAATGTCAGAAAGCCTGTCAGTGTTTATGTCATACACATCTATGCCGTATCTCCACTGACCATTTGGAAGCTGCTGCCAACCTGTTGCATTAAGAATTTCTTGAGCGGTGTAAGGAGCAATAGGATTCTCAGCCATGTCTTTGGCAATCTGATAGTTCATCATCATATTGCGTCCCGCCTCATCATCAATCGAAGCCATTTGTTGCACTCCGCCAATGCCTACAAAGTTTTGCTTTCTCCTGCCTATGTTTGCCGTGCCGCCTGTTTCTGATATACCATCGGGTAGCGTAACACCTTCTCCCAAGCCAATGTTAATAGTGTCGCCAAAGACACCTTTTCCCTTTTCTCCAAACTGAGCTAAACTTTCGTCTGAAATAATATCGCCCCTGCTCAAGGCATCAGCCATATCATTCATCAGCCTGACAATATTCTTATCTGACTCAGTAAGTTCAACAGGCACGCTGATACCAAGGAGCTTTGCCAACTTCTCAATGAACTTGCGTACAATGCTCTTGTCTTCTACTGACAGATTAGTGTATTCCGACGCAAGTATTCCAAGAAGCTCAGACATCTGCTCTTCATCAAGAGAAGCAGCATAGTCAGTTTCTGTATCATACCCACTTTCTTCAAGGAAAGTTTTAATCTTATCCTTGATGTTCTTGTTTGCAACCTTATCAATGGTTGCTACCATTTCTCTGAGAGTAACATTCAGGTCTGACTCAGAAATTCTGTCCAACAACACTGCATGAAACACCTCGTGCGCTACAGTCGTTAGCTTTGCGTTTCTTAGATTGATGTGAATGGTTTTCTGCATCGGAAGATATGTTCCCGCTTCTCCAAAGGCTCCATCCTCATTGATAGCCGCAGCATACTCTTGAGGAGTTTGGTGCAGGACAATCTTTACATCGGGCAAAACCCTAGAAATAGCCTTCCTAGCCTTCCTTGCCTGCTGAACAACGGCATCAGAAATTACTTGCTGAGCAGCGGGCATAGCAGAACGACTAGCCTCATCTATCTGAGACCTCATTTGGTCAAAGAAAGTTTGTATGTCGTTTCTTTCTTCTGTGCTTACCTTCTGCTTTCTTCTTTGCTGCCTTTCTTTTCTGCTCTCAAGAATGAGCTTATCTCTTTCCTCTTCAAGCGCCCGCAGCTTTTGTTCAGTATTTTGTATTCCTCTTTTTAATCTATTGGATGATTTCCCTTGATTAAAAAACTTATCATTCGTCCCCTTTTGACTATCAAGTTTTAGGGTAAGTTCTTGAATTTGACTATCAATCTTTTCTATTTGCTGAACAAACTTGCCGCTAATCAAAGGCAGTTTACCAACCGGCTTTCCTTTCTTCTGCTTACTCTTTGCTTCCTTTACAGCAGCTCTTGCTTGCTCAGTCTTTTCAGCCTTCTTCTTTTCTTCTAAACGACTTACCTCAGCCCTTGCCTCTTGAGCTTTGTCACTCAAAGACTTTAGCTCTGAATTGATGCGCGTCATTCCTTGAGGGTCAAATGCAGCGTCATCCTTTAGCATTGCATCTTTAGCCTCTTGAAGAATAGAAGCCTTTTCATCAATGACGGCTACTTCAAATTTGGCCTCCTCAATCTGCGTGTCAATCTCTGAAACCTCAGCAGCAACACCCGGCTTTTCTTTTCTCTGCCTCCTTTTTTGTGTCGTGCGTCTACCCCTCTTTGTTGTAGTCTTCTTCGCGGGGGGTATTGTAGTGCTAGGCTCTCCTGTTTTTTCAAGCTCGGCAATTGCAGCTTTAGTTCTTTCGATACCCGCGTCAAGCCTATCAGTATTTTTTCCTTCCTCAATAAAACGCGCACGGTTTTTCTCCATGCTTGTAAGAGTCTTCTTCAAAGAGGCAATGTCAGCAGCGGGCTTTTCGGTTTTTGTTTCAGCTACAGGTGCAGCCTCTACTGTTGGCTTTCCTTTTAGCTCAGCAATATCAGATTCAATCTTTGCAATGGCATTGTCAATCTTTTTAGTACCCCTCTTCTGTCTGACAAGTATTGCACGACGTTTTTTTACGCCTGTAAGTTTCTTCTGTAAAGCAGCAAGCTCAGGTGATTCCTTTGTAGTTACCTCCGCCTTTTTGCCCCGACCCTTTTTTGTAGTCTTTTTCTTCCTGCCTTTTTTTGTAGACTTCTTTTTTTCTGCCACAGGCGCAGCCTCCTCAGCTACAGGCGCAGCCTCCTCAGCTACAGGCTTTTGAGGAAAAAGTCTATCTATCTGCTCTTCAGTTAGCGTTCCATCTTCTTGAGCAGCTTCTAAAAGGTCAAGCGTTTGGTCATCAAGTAAATCTTCATATCCTTTTTCATCGGTCTTTTCAAGAACATCTCCTTGCTCCTCAACAACCATTGTCTGCACTTTTTCTTGAGGAGTTTCACCTTTAAGATTTATTTCTCTTGACTCATCTACTACATTATTATCCTTATCAAAAGAGGTTAAAAATGTTTTTATGCTACCATCCAAATAAGTTCTAACTACATAAACACCCTTTTCGCCTCCTCTAAGAGTGTTTGTAAAAGTTTCTTCTTTTATAAGAACTTCACTAGGATTAATGTCGTCAGTTGATGGTAGCACCTCTTCTTCTGCCACAGGCGCAGCCTCCTCAGCTACCTCTTCAACTACAGGTGCAGCCTCTTCACTTATATCTACCCCCGGCTTCCTTTTATCCTGTTTTCTTTTTGGAGCCTCTCCCCTCTCAAGCATTTCTTTCTCATCCTCCAACTCTTGAATTTGTGTTTCATAATCCTGAAACACAGACTCCATTTTTTCCACGCTTTCTTTGGAAGCTTCTCTTATTGCATCAGGCCTTTCTGACCTTAACTGAGTTAGCTCTTTGTCAATCTCTTCCTTTCTTGTTTCTAAATCAGTTGCATCAACTTCTTCAGTTACAGGTGCGGCTTCTTCGGCGGCTTGCCTTTCTATTTCTAATGCCTCTTCAAATGTTGGAAGAGGTTTTTCCTCAAGCGCAGCTTCCTCAGTTTTGGTTTTTTTATTTTTTACGCGCTCATTCGCTTCACTATATTCTTTTTTAGCCTTATCATACTTTTCTTGGAACTTGTCAGATTCCTCCGAAAGTTCCAAATATCTTTCGAAAGACTCGTCATATTGATTTTCTAAATCATTTATTTCTTTTTGCTTCGCTCTTCTTTCTTTAAAAGAAAAACGACCCATCTTATCTAGTTCATCTTGTGCGTTATCTCTCGCTTTTGATAGCGTCTGTATTTTTTCAAATTCTTCATCTCTTTTATCTGTAGAATTGTCCCAATCGTTATAAGCCTTAATTTTTTCTTGCCACGCTTTTTCATCCTCTTCCTCAAGCTGCTCAATAGATTTTTCTTCTTCTTGAACAGACTCTTTAAGAACTTCTTCTGTAGCTGTTTCAGCAGTTTCAACCTCTTTCTCAATAAGATTAGTTGGGTCTTGATTTATCTCATCAATCTGATTGTCAAGGTCAATTACTTTTTTCTGAGC
>Ga0070750_10001900_pt1 | contig 11628 bp, 9 predicted proteins | sample VirMetDEL_Nov_24_FD_77013 | JGI IMG/M metagenome (GOLD analysis project Ga0070750, IMG submission 77013) | Aqueous microbial communities from the Delaware River and Bay under freshwater to marine salinity gradient to study organic matter... | ecosystem: Environmental > Aquatic > Marine > Coastal...
AGCGAGACAGACCGGCTCCGAAAGCGCGTGGCAGACCTTGAGGACGCGCTACAGAAGTTTATCGACGCGATGGACATGCATTTGGGAACAGCACACGAAACCGCTCTATGCGCTGCCAAGGACAACGCCCGCGATTTGCTCGCGGTTTCGCGCGGGACACGTCGCGGCTGATCGCCGTGTCCGACACAAAGGCCTCGAGCAACTCGTCAATCATCTTCGAAACGGAAATTTCCGGCATTTAAGACTCCTTCAGCCGTGAGAATACGGAAAAATCGTTGAATAAGGAAGGATATTTGGTAATTTTCGGCAATTTGACGGCCTCAAACAGATTGATGTTGCAATTGGTCAAGTTTGAAAAAAGCCCTGACGCTGGCGAAAGTCTGCCGCTCGATGACGCGCTTGAAAAGTTTGTAGCGGCGATGGATATGCACCTTGGGTCGAAACACGACGAAGCCTTGTTCGCCGCTGAGGATAATGCCCGCAATCTACTGGCGCTGAGTAAGACTGATTAAAAAAGTAAAATATTTACTTGACTATGTTTTATAATGTAACTATACTGAAGTTTGTAGATGCCACGGTGGGTCTACATTATTTTAACTTGCTTAATTTATAAGGAGATTTAAAATGTTTAACAAGTACTTTATTGATGAATTTTTTAACAATGCTTTTTCTTATCGTCCACAAGTTTATGTTGTGTCTGACACGATGATCAAGCAAATGCAAGAGAGTCAGAAGGACCGTACCATGAAGGCCATTGACACTCAAATCAGCCAACTAGAGGATTACAAAAAGGAAGTTTTAGAATACTATGAAAATACACTAAATCTTGTAGAACACAAGGAAGAAAAGACTAAGAAGGCTGCTTAACATAACTAACAAAATAGGAATGATGTATGTTTAAAAAAGAACCAATAATTTATATTGGCTATGATGAACGAGAAAAAGATGCTTTTGAAGTTCTAGTTTACTCAATTAAAGAACATGCATCTAAACCTATTACGATTATCCCTCTAAAACAAGACAAACTTAGGGCGGCTGGTCTATACTCAAGATTGCATTACGTAGACGAAAATGGGCAATCTTGGGACAGTATAGATGGCCGTCCTTTTTCTACTGAGTTTTCATTTACACGCTTTCTTGTTCCAGCAGTCAATCAATACGAAGGATGGGCATTGTTTATGGACTGCGACATGCTCGTTCGTTCTGACATATGGGAATTATTTGAAGAATATAATAATGAAAATAAAGCAGTCTATACTGTATTCCATAATTACTCTCCAGATGATGGCTATAAACTGGATAACAAAATCCAACAAAACTATAGCAAAAAGAACTGGTCAAGTTTTATGCTATTTAACTGCAGCCATGCAATTAATCTTGATCTAACAAGTTTTGATGTATCTCGAAAATCAGGAAGGTATCTACATACTTTTCAATGGTTAGCTCATCCGCATTTATTCGGTGAATTAAAGGAAGAGTGGAACTGGTTAGACGGCCATTCGTCAGAAGGAATTGATGCTAAGAATGCTCACTTTACCACAGGCGGTCCTTGGTTTGAACATTGGAAACCAACTAGAGAAGCAGATAAAAAATATGCAAATGAATGGATAAAAACCTTTAATAAAATTCAAGGAATGTAATGTTAAATTTTGTTACTAGCCTAAATGAGGATGGCCTACGAACTTATGGACTAAACATGTTAAACTCAGTTGCTGAAAACTGGGAAGCTAAAACTATGCATCTTACATGTTTTTACCATGATTTTGATATTAACATTTATAATGTCCCTGAAGTAAAGCATATTACATATCGAAATCTAAATGACATCCAAGATATGTTGGATTACCGTGAGACTTTTAAACAACACAATGGCATAAGCAATAACACGTATGATTGGCGCAGGGACGCTATCAAGTGGTGTCATAAAGTTTTTGCAATGACTGAGCTTGCATTTGAGATGGCTGAAAGTGCCGTATCCCCAGGTTGGTTAATTTGGTTAGATGCAGACACCGTTACAATCAAACCATTCTCGGAGAAGAACTTATCTCAGTATCTAAATGATACATGTTCTATTGTACACTTAGGAAGAAAGGATACAGATTATAGTGAAACATCCTTCCTAGCTTTCAATCTAAATAGGCAGAATCCAATTCAACTACTAGCTGACTTACGAGGAGCATATATTAGTGGCGAGGTTTTAGGTTATCGTGAGTGGCACGATGGTTTTATTTTTGAACGGCTGTTGAATATTTATAAAGCACATGGAACCAATACACACAATCTTTCGCCTAATGCTACTGGATTAGATGCTTTTGGACAGTCACCATTAGCAGATTTTATGGTCCACTATAAAGGCAATAAGAAAAATAATATTCAATCAGATGGTATCTCACCAGATGTTAATGGGCCTAAACGATATGGTCAGCTTCTTACATTAATTAAACATTATAATCCAAAGTCTGTTATTGAAACTGGTACATGGAATGGCGGCAGAGCTATTCAAATGGCGGAAGCTGCTTTTCTGAACCAAGATGAATTTACATACACTGGATTTGATTTATTTGAAGATGCTTCAGCGGAAACGGATGAGCTTGAATTAAACACAAAGCAACACAACTCTCTTGAAAATGTAACTCAAAGATTAGAAACATATAAAGAAAAGAAAGCGCAAGAAGGTAAGACCTTTCATTTTGAATTAATTAAAGGCAATACAAATGTTACTTTAAAGAATAAGAAGTATTCAGCAGATGTTGCTTATCTTGATGGTGGTCATTCTATTGAAACTGTAAAGAATGATTATGAAAATATTGAGGCAGATGTTGTAATTTTTAATTCGTTTTTTTCTGAGGACAAAGAAGGAAAGAAACCAGACGAAAGACATTGCGGTACAAATACTATTGTTCAAGAAATTATTGATGGAATTAAAAACGAACAACTTAAATATCGAGTTAAAATTTTACCATCCTCAGATGGTGTTTTAAATGGTGGGTACGCTCACCTTGCAGTTATTTTAAAGAACGATGAGTCAAAAGATATTCCAGATGAGTTTCGAAAGGTTCCAATTGTAATCACTCCGAAAGATTGTATGCCAGATGATTACATTATTAATAATATCAATGAAAATTTAAAACTTGTCAAAGACGATAACTGGATCAAAACATGCGGTCTAACCGAAGATAAACTTATTATTGTTTCAGGTGGGGATGTAGATTACGTAGACCTAAAAAATACAATTGATAAGTTTAAAAAGTCAGGTCACAATTTTAAAATTGCATGTGTTAAACATGCTTACCCTAAGCTACTTGATAATCAAATTACTCCTGACTACTGTGTAATTCTAGACCCTCGTTCTATTGAGGGGGAGTCAACACATGGCATTATTAGAAAAGATTTGTTTAAAAAAATAAACAAAGATACACTGTTCTTGGTAGCCAGTATGACTGACCCATCTGTAGTAAAACACTTACTAGCTAAGAAAGCTAACATTAAACTGTGGCATGCGTATAGTGAAGCAATTAGAGATAAAAATTCAACTAAAGAACTTAAAACTCATCCAGATTTAGGTTTAGAAGAAAATGTAACTTTAATTACAGGTGGTACATGTGCAGCCATGCGTATTTTAGGAATGTTTCATGTACTTGGATTTCGATTATATCACCTTTTCGGCTTTGATTGCAGCGTTAAAGGAGTCAGCAAAGAACAATCTGAAGAAGTTTTGGATACTGGTCAAAGGAAATATATGCAGGTAGAAATACACGGAGAACATTTCTGGACTACAGGTGAGCTTCTAGCAATGGCCCAAGACTGTGAAAAGTTATTTGCAAGACAGGATATTGAAATGCTAATTGATTTCCATTCTAATGGACCATCACTTGCATATGAAGTATTTAAGTCATCTTTAAAAGCTACAGAGCCACGTTATACAGAAATTTTATGCTAAATAAACAACAAGAAATCTTTTGTCAGCATTATGTTTTAAGTAAGAACGGAACTGAATCCGCTAAACAAGCTGGATACAGCCACGTTGCTGCTGCCAATCAAGCCTCAAGACTTCTCAAACGAGAGGATATTAAAGTTCGAATTGAAGAATTATCCTCTTCCTTTGAAACTGAGATCGATGTTATTAAAGAATTAGAAAAGCAATATACGTATGCCAATACACAAGGTCATACAAACAGTGCAATCAAGGCTCTTGAGATGTTATCTCGTGCAAGAGGTAACAGCCCAGATCACGTTCAGCAATCTTCTGAAAGTTTAGAAAAAGAAATTATTAGATGTATGGAAATACTAGGCGAAGAAAAAGTTATTCAGCTTGTATCGAAATGCAACTGGAACTATAGCTTGCCTACTGCAGAAGAGCAAGCTGAAACAGAAGAAATTATTATTAGTAATACAATTGAAGATAAAGATTAAGATAAAAACAATTCTTTTTCAGCTTCCCGCCTAAGAACCAATCCCCTTAATTTTCTTCCTCCTGCTCTACACCATTTAGGAAATTCATTAGCCGCCGCTATTCTTTCGTTTCTATTTAATTTAGAACGAAGTGTAGAATTTTGTAGGTTCCCTAATCCAAGATTGTACGAAAAAGAAATTAAAGCTGCATGTTCGTTTATATTTAAATTAACTTTAATTAAACGTAAAACTCCATACGCAAACTTTTCTAAATCAAAGGCAAGAATACCTTGAGCCTGTTCCATCAAAATTGGTGGATCATCCATTGATACTTTTTTACCGTTGGGATAACGAGTAGCTCCAAATCCAATTGTTGGAATTTTTGCAGGACATAGGTAGGGTTCTAAATGACAACCTTCAAAATGTTTTATTAGTGGCAGCGAAATTGTAATTGCTGCATTTATTTTTTGTTCCATTTAGATACCATTCGATTCCCAAACCAAAACGAAATTACGGCTGCAAAGAGTGATTGGGTATCTTCCGACCATATGACTTGAACAGCATCCCCGGCTGATAAACCTTTAGCTGTCAATGCCATGTAAGCACTGACTTCAACAAATGTAAATAAACCAAAGAATGCATAGGTAATTACAGGTCTTACAGAAGCAGATAATGTAGATGTCCACGATGCAGCATTTTCATGTAGACTACTATCGTGTTTATACATAGCTTTCATTTGATCAATATCGGCTTGTGTATTAATTTCCTCTAGACGCTGCACATGGGCTTCAGATTGAGCCTTCATCTGCATTTCCATTACCTTTAGTTCATGCGCTTTATCAGCCTTATCCTGAAAGTAATCCATTACTTTAGGAAGAAATGACGTACCGAAACCTAATAAAGACCCTAATAAACTTAACATATTTTATTTAATCCTATTATAAAGTAGTGATTCATATGCTTTTCTAATTCTTTCTTCTGGAAGCTGCCTACCAGTGGGGCTTTGTCTATTAATAAGAATATCCCCTTGGTTTAAATACTCAGGAATAAAGTAGTTATTTTCTGTATTTGTTAATAACTTTAATCGTTTAGCTTGTTGTGTTTCATTTTTGTTAATGCTCATACTTTGAACAATATCTCGATTTGTAAAACCAAGTTGACGATAAGCTTCCATTGCAGCTTGAAGTTCTTCTTGAGCCTTTAGCCTATCTTTTTGAGATGAAGCCCAAGCATTGAAAATATCATCTGGTGTTGCATTTTGGTTTGCAATTTCTCTTCGTACCTTTCCACTTGCTCCATTAAATGCTCTTTCAAATGGAGCTAGTTGGAAGTTTAGACCAGCACCCAAATCAGCCCTTCGTTTACCCATTCCAAACAATCCTGAAAAATCTACCTCTTCTGGATTAATTGTAGCACCACCTCGGCTTCTCATTCCGCTTTGTAAATATTCATTCTTTTTATTAACCCATCCCATAAATCCTGGGGTTAGAGGATCAAGAGCATAGGAAAGACCTGATGCAAGAAAATCTGGTACACCTACATCAGTTAAAAATTTCCCTGTAAAATTACTTGCGGGAATAAATGACTCTCCTAACTCTCTTCCTTGAGCCATTTTTAATAATCCTTCTGTGACCATTGATGGCCCAAAGAATGGAGTTAGTTGGTTTTCTAAAAGAGCAGTTGCAGCTTTATTAAATTCAGGTCGATTATCAATTGAAAATTTACCGCCATCCATATCAACAGAATTAATAATCTGGTGAGTGGCGGATGCCATTGATTTTATATAATCGAATGGATCAAGCGAACTTAGCCGTAAATAATCATAACCAATATGGTTATTCTTATCTTTATTTACAGGGCTTAAAAATATTTTATTAGAAAATGCTTCATAGTTTGGACTTAAAGCATCAATTGCATTTTGATCATCGTTTGAAATATTATTAGCAATACGGCTATACTCCATAGCCATACTAGGTAACATGCCTACTGTTGTAAGACCGGCAAGTTTTTTAGCTGCCTCTTTTTGTAAAGCAGCGTTTCCACTCATTGCATCTTTTAAAGCATACTTACCTAGGTTTTTTGTAACACGGATCATTTCTGCAGGGAAGGAAATAAAGTCTCCAAATGGAGATGCACGTAAACCCTGAATTGCTTTACTAACTTGAGCATAGTTGGGCATAAGATCACGAGTACGTTGTGAAGCTAGTCGGTCTAGCTCATTTTCTGCCATATTAGGAAATGCTTTTTTAAGATAATCTTTAGTCTTTTCAAAATGCATGATCTTAAAAATATCATCTTCCATTTGATATGCTTGAAAAATCTTTTCATTTATTTTCTTAGGTGCATTTAAAATTCGACTACGACCGGCTTTTTCAATCCATGTATACGGATCACGACCCGCTTGCTGTAAGTTTTTACGAATAACCCCAAGACCTACGTTACTATTTACAATACCTAGTTCAGAAAGTTTACCTACATATTTACCAAACTCTTCAGAACTTTTACCAGCTAAATTTTTAATCACATAATCAGTTGCTTTTTTAGCTGCCTTTCCGGTTGGAATCATGCCGTTGGCTGCTAAAATAGAAGCCTGACCAATTGTGTTGGCTACATGGGTAGCTGGATTGTAAACAGTTTTGGCAGCTTGGGACATGCCTTTTAATCCAAGATACATTTTAAAAAATTTATTATCAGGATTAACCCAATCATCTAGACCCTCACGCATAAATTTAGCATAGGTTGGATCAATATAAAGTTTTTCAAGGTCATTTTTAACATCTTTGCTTGGGGCATAACCAAAAACTTTTTTAAGTCTTTCATCTAAAACTGCAGAAGCTTTAGTAAAGTTTTCACGTAATGCTTGTGGATTATTGACATCTACAGCTAAACCTTTTGAAATTAAATTTTGTTTTATATCGTCAATAAAATCAACTTCTGCATTTAAGCGTGAAAGCTTTTCCATTGTTTTGGAGTATTGTGTTGTTGGGTCTTTAACTGCGCCATAAAAAGCAGTTAATTCAGGTGGTAAATCCTTTCTACGTTTTAGTGCACCGGAAGGACCAGTTGTAAAAGCTTTTTGAAGTTGTTTGAAATCCCTTTCAAATTCATCTTCCGACGATTCTCTAATCATACTTAAAAGAATACGTTGTACTTTTGTATCGCTTGTGTTTCCACCGATATTACTTTTAATAAAGTTAGCCGCATCCTGAACGATTTGATCATCAGGCTTAAATTTTTTAATTCGATCTACCATTTCCCTTCTAAATACAGGATCATCAAATACATCATATGATCTATTTAAATAGACTCCCAATTTAGAATCAATAACAGCACGTAATTTTGAATTACCAACAAGATTACCTTTAAGCCTGTTAGATGCATCGTCAATATTTGTACGCATTCTTGTAATAATATCGGATACGTCTGGACTCATATTTGAAATTGTATTTAAGGCTTGAGCATCCCCTAAAAGAGCATCATTAATTAAATCTTGTCTTTGAATTTTATCCATTGAACGAAGTTGAGCATTACTATTTACTGCTCTTTTTAAATCTTGAGAAATACCTTCAGCTTCTTTTAATGCACGTTTAGCTGCCTCATTTCTTTTAATACCGGCAGAAAAAGTAATATCATCAACTCCTCGTTGTGATGTTAAATTTTCTTTAATATATCTTGATAATTTATTATTAGACGCATAAGACCCCAACTTTTGCATTGTATTGGTGCCTAAAGCCTTTTGATACCCTTTACCTACAAGCTTACCAACCCCCGGTAAAACTGCACCAATGGCTGCATCAATAACTAGATTGGTTGGAAACTGTTGTTTATAATACTCTAAATACTTTTCTTCACGAGTTAAACCTTCAGGATCAATACCTACTTCTTTTAGATTTCTGTCAATATCTCCATATAGTGGTTCAACTGCACTATAAGCTGTACCTAAGCCAGCACCCTTAACTGCAGTACCCGCTATACTAGCACCCCTTGCTCCTAATGTATTTTGAGCGGTACGTGCTATTCTCGATGAAACGAGGCGGGTAGCTGGAGATAAAGCTGTAGTAGCTTTCATGCCAGCTTGCATACCCTTTAATAATGCTGTGGATGGAACAAGTAGACCTGCAACAAATGCTGCTCCTTCTTCTGCACCTGCCGCCATACCCTCACCATGATATGGGTCAAAAATTTCACTTGCATATTCCTTAACTGAATCTGGAATATACTCGTCAGAAATTTGATCTACAGTTTCAGAAATCCATCCTGTAAGTTTTTGACCAGTTTCTGTCGTATCTGCTAACATATCGACAAAATCAATAGTACCCTTAACAGTATCTCCAACAGCCCTACCAAGAATGCGTGAGACAAAGTTACCAGATATTAGTCTGTCATCAAGTTTATCTTGATACTCTTCACGTTGCTCTGGTGTAAGAGAATCTAAATTAGGTTGATTATACTTTTCTAGAATTGAACTTTTAACTTTATTTCTAATTGGATCATATTGTGAATATGCTTCCATAAAGTCATCAGTACTTATCCCTCGTTTTTCAAGGGCAGCTTCACGCTCTTCTAATGTTTCTAAATTACTAACATCAGCAAGAGCTTCTTGAAATTGTCTTGATTGAAAAGATAATGCCATTAATTAACTACCTATTTCCCCGTAACATTTTCAAGCGTTTGTCTAGCTGGTTTATTTTGTTCAGAAGGACGATTTGAAGGAATACCTCCAGCAATTCCTCTTAAATCTTTTTGAAATTGAATTAAAGCCTCGTTAAGTGATGCTCCACGATCAATATTTTCTAACGCACGTTGATTTGCTAGAGTAACTGCTACTTTAGTTCTTGGATCAAGAATTTCTAGTTCTGTATTAAATAGTTTATTAACAGTATCATTAAGAGTTCTTGTAAATTTATCAACGTCTATTTTTGCATCTGCTTTAAGTTTTCTTTTTAACTCTGCAGTTTTAAGTTCAATATCTTGTGTAGTTTCCAGAATTTTAATATTTTCTGCAAACCTAGCGGAGCCAAGTTCTGCTTGTGCTTTAGCTAGTTCAAGTTCTTCAGCTTGAGATAGACGTTTACCTTCACGTTGAGATTTAATGGCTTTTTGTAGAAGTGGTGTTGCAACTTTAGCACCACGAGTTAAACCTTCTACAATACCTTTACCCTCTCCTCCTGCAGTAGCCATTTCAATAAATCCTTGCATGGCAGCAAGATATTTATCTTCTTCAGATTCTTTTTCTCTTTCTTTAAGACGTTCTGGTAAATTAGCTAATCTTGATTGTAGTAGTTCATTTAATTTACTATAGTCAGTTCCTCGTAAACCATACCTATTATACATGCTTGTTTCAAAAGGAGTAGACTCTAGGCTATACCCATACATATCTGGTTTTTCAATATCAGATGTAGACTCTGGGCTATACCCACCATACATATCTTCTGGTTCTTCGATCTCAGATAATCCAAGTAAACCACCACCATATTGTTTTTTAACTACTTTAGTTTTCTTGAGTGGTAATGAAGATAAGCCACCACCAGTTGAAGCAAAAGCTTTATAACCAGACGCCCCAGCACCTAAAAGACCTATAGCTTGTGTCGCTAAGTTCGGAGGTGGTACTGCAGTTTGTGTTGCACTAAATACGTTTGGTGTAAGCGGGAAACCACGAATAATAGAACTATATTCTTGAAGAACACGTTCTGGATACTGCTGCTCTTCTAAGAACTGTTGATACCCAATATCAGTTGCTCGTTGAGCCTGTTCTTGTTTTTGTGCACCTACGCCAGCTAATGCGCCTAGTTCGGCAGTTGCAAGACGAGGAGCAAGTTCTCCTAATGCAGCAAGTTGTTGACCACCAGTAAGCTGCCTTGCCTTTTCCCGCTCAAACTGTGCAGCGGCTTGTTCAAATGCAACTTGTGATCCTTTTTGTTGAATATCAGATAGAAGTTGAGCTTGATTTCTCATTTGCTCTGCTTCTAAAATAGCTTGACGAGAACCACCAAACGGCTGAGTCATTGCAGCTTGACCGGCTAATTTTTGCATAGCCTGTTTACCTTCTCGTTGTGCTTCCCTTTTTTGAATATCAACAACAGATTGCATATATGGAGACATATACTGTTGTGCAGCCGCTGGAGTAAATTGTTGTGTAGCTGCAAGGGTAGAACCAAACGCAGGAGCCATATAGGTTTTAGCTGATGCCAACATTGGATCAGAAGAAATACCTTGCTGAACCAAACCAGTAATACCAGTTTGAGCAGCAATCTGTTCAGGGGTAAAACCGGCTAAACGTGGGCCAGGAAATATCTGATAACCAGCTTCATCTCTTGCTTCCGCCCTTGTCTTAGCACGTTCCAGAATATCTGAAATATATGGTTTTAGTTCTTCTGGAAATTCAGAAGTTTGAGAAACCGTTTGTTGTGCTGGCGCTGGTGGTGGTGCACCTCCTCCTCCCATGTTACTCTCCTTTCTCCACGTAATTAATTTCTTTATGCATCACAGTATAACCTTCCTGCCAATTTAATTTATTTAATACCTTTAACCAACCTTTACGTCCATACATTACAAGTCTTTTACAATTATGCTCTTTTGCGTAAGCTATAAACGTATCGTCTTGATTAATAAGATTCATCCAGTTTTTTCTATCTTTTCCTGCTATTGTCCTAATTAGTAACTCTGTAAAATTAGGATGTTCAATTAATTCTGTAACCGCAACTGCCTGAAGTTCTTTATTATTTATATCTACGGCAATCCAAGTTTCCCAATATTCACTTCCTATATAATCCTGAAAATCATCTGCATCATATTCACCATCTGTCTTATTTAATGCCATTTCAATAAATGGTTTTAATGCAGACCAATAATGCATTGCATCCTTGGCTTTTAGTCTTGTAATTTCAATCATAATACCTAGTTAATTAAAATTGATAACTCCCGCAACCCATCAATTTGTTTGGGCTGATCACCTTTATTATAAACTTTTTTACGGAGATTAGCGACAAAATTATCTAAGTTTCTTGTACCCGCTTCGGTGCTTCCATTACCTAATGCAGCTACAGTATGAGCATCAATTACATATTCATCAGGAGAAAGAAGGGCATAATCTGGATCATCCTCTTCTTCCTTTACAACGCGAAAAGCAATATCATCAGACATTCCATCTGAATCTACGCCGCCGCCTTCTACTAGACCACGAAATTGCTCATATCCACCCCCCATACGATCATATAGGTCTTGAATACCGCCACC
>Ga0070750_10001903_pt1 | contig 11614 bp, 14 predicted proteins | sample VirMetDEL_Nov_24_FD_77013 | JGI IMG/M metagenome (GOLD analysis project Ga0070750, IMG submission 77013) | Aqueous microbial communities from the Delaware River and Bay under freshwater to marine salinity gradient to study organic matter... | ecosystem: Environmental > Aquatic > Marine >...
CCATCACTACGGCTCCAGTTGCCGGAGCCGAGTATATATACAGGAAATTTTACTTTGTTAATAGTCTTAAATTGAACTACCATACATTTTTTCGAATTTACCCATTGAATAGTCTTCTCCGATTTCGAAGTCGCAACCCACGGGAGCACCTGGTATATAAATTCCTCTGTCCATTTGTACAAAGTGGAGTAGTTTTTCACTGTAATGTTCTATTTCCTCCTCGGGAACCTCAGCGAGAATAGAGTCATGTACTAAAGCAAATATCCTAGACTTCATATTCGAAGAATTGATATATGCTTGCATATCTATTGCACCGAGTAAGTTAATATCAGAAGCAGTAGACTGTACCAAGAAATTAAGACCACTCCGAATGCTATGGCTTCGGACGCCTTGATCGGTACTTTCAACATTCGGTAATCTCCTTTTTCTTCCAAAGTGGCTATAAACAAAACCATTTTGCTCAATAAACTTTTTATTGTCTTCAATCCAAGTTTTTAGTCCGTGGAATGCTTTAAAATAGTCGTTAATTACTTCTGCCGCTTCACTCTTCGAAAAGAATTTACCACTATCTTTTGTTACTTGTTCACTAATCTTTGCAGGCCCAGCACCATACATAATACCAAAGGTTACTGCTTTTGCAGCCTGACGACGGTCTGGATATAGCTCTGCTACTTCTTCTACCTCGCATGGAAGCCCAAATACTTTATGAGCAATTGTACTGTGAAAGTTGCCTCCAGACTTAAATACGTCCATCAATGCTCGGTCTTTTGCGAGAACTGCTGCTACATATACTTCTGCAGTAGTCAAGTCCATTGCAACAATTTTATTACCTGGGGCTGCCTTGATACATCCTTTTACAGTAGGATTATCACGAGGCAACTGTTGCATATTTAGCTTGCCACTAGAAGATAAGCGGCCGCTAGTAGTACCATGAAGATTGAACCCCGTACGAAGTCTAGAATCTCTATCAAGTTGTGGTATGATTTTATCAAGATAAGTATTCTTAATTTTGGATTTTTGTCGTATATCCAATATCCGTTGTGGTACATCGCTTTGACCTGCGAGTTCCTTGAGCACTTCCGCGTCAGTAGAGTCTGCGCCCGTGCCAGTTTTCTTTCCAGTCGGTTGCAAGCCCAAGTAGTCAAAAAGAAGGCTACGAAGCTGCACAGTAGAGTTAGGGTTAAAAGACTTTCCATTTATTTCCTCAAACCTTTTTATTTTAGGATTCTTATACAGCTCTGAGATTGCTTCGTCAATATCATTCTGCATTGCTTCTTGAGCCACTAAAAGCCGAGTACGATCAAAGGGTACTCCATTATCTTGCACTTGAATCAAGAATCGAGTGCCTGGAATAAGAATATTCTCATACACACTTAGTAACTTTTTGTTTTGCTTAATCTTTACAAATTTCTCATAAAGTAAGTAAGTGCACAAAGAGTCCATAGCTGCGTAAGTTTTCATTACGTCAAAAGGAATTAAGTCCCAGCTAAACTGGTCTTTGAGAATACCGTGATTCTTACGATACTCCGCAATCCAGTCATACATTGGTTTTTCATAATCACCATAAGGCGTAAACTTTAGCGAAAGTGGCTTTAGGCCATGCCCTCCAGGATTCTCGTCTATGAGGTAATGGAGCAACATGGTGTCTTCAATATCAGGAAACTCAAAGTTAAAGTGATATTGAAAGAATGCTACGTCAAACTTTGCATTGTGAAAGATTACTTTCTTTGTGTTAAATATCTCCTGCAGGAGTCGCTCGCTCTCAGCATCAAAGCACTCAGTGTCAATATAGGCAGCAAAGTCACGATTATAACATAAACTAATACCGAGCATATGCCCATCCCGAGGATAAAGACCAGTAGTTTCAGAGTCGAGAGCAATGTACGGACTTTCGCTTTGAAGTGCTGCTTTGAAATATTCATTCGCTTTCTCCGTATCCTGAATACCAAAAGCGATACTATTATCAATTACAACATCTTGCTTTTCGCCTTTTATATATTCAGTAATGCTCTGCTTACTTGCTTCCCAAGTCTTTTTACTCTCAGGTTTGAATGCAAGCATAGCAGGATTTATAACAGGCAGAAACTTTTCTTCTACTTTCTTTCCAGAATACTCTGTTACTGAGTTAATTTTAGTAAAATACTTTAGCGCATCGGAGCCAACGAGAATAACCCAGTCATACTCATCTGGGTTCATATCAATATCGCAGTCTCTTTTCAGAACCTTCTTTACTGTAGGGTCTGAGCACAATGCAAAACGGTCAAAGTCAAAGTCAAACTCTGCCGCAAAATTCGTTCTACTTGGTTTGGTTTCTACTAGGGCAACCTTAGCCATACAATTTAGTCCTTAATTTATCTATTTGTGACTGAACTAATGCACCCGCATCAAGCTCTTTGTTCCCAAAGGCGATGTTTCGGGTCATGAGACCAACTTTCTCGCATAGTTCTTTTATTTTTACAGAGTTTGTTTGTCCAGCTTCATCATTATCTAAGAAAATGTCTATACCATCTACACCGGATACTGATAAAACCTGGAGTTTTTCCTCTGTAACATTCTTTACTCCAAAACAGCACATTGCATTCGTCAATCCTTTGTCATGCAAGTTTATAACATCAAATATGCCTTCTACTAGAATAATCTTTCCTCGAATGGGCTGAACCACAGGATATAGTGGTAGCTTTGCCCCGGGAGGACTATTTAAGTATTTTGGCACTTGGTCTGTAGTAGTTCTTCCTTGAAATGCTACAATTCTTCCAGTTCTATCTTTAATCGGAAAACAAATACGCCCAGTAAAGTCCGCTCCATGATGCTGAAAAGCCTGAAAAGCCTTGTAGGTTTCAGGACGAATATTTCTCCAGTTTCCGATGTAAGGCATTATGTCTTTCGGCATAGTTAGCCCAATACTTTCCGCTTTCTTCTCTTGAATCTTCTTTCTTAGCAGTTGCTTTCGCACTTCTCTTGGACTTGCCTTTTCTCCGTAAAGAGAGAACAAATTACCTTTATACTCACAAGAAAAACAATTGAATATACCAGTTACTTGGTCTATTCTCATACTGGGGTTTCTATCAGCGTGCTCAGGGTTAAGACAACTTACTACAAAGTCTTTGCCTTTCGGAATGTATGGAATATTTTTTGATTGTAATAAATCTTCTACATTCATTCAGGCCATTCATCCTCAGTAAAATTCTGCACAATGTCCCAGAACTCATCATCTGGTTCTTCTGCTTCATCAAAAAAAGAATCTACAGTATCTCGCGCATAATGGTAATAATCAATATGCTCATCATCAAAAAGATGAAAGTACATTGACAAACGAGCAAGAGTAATCTCAGCGCGTTCATAATCTCCGCCTTCAATATTAGTCTCTAAAATATCAAATAGCTCTGTAATCTTTGGAGCTAGTCTTTTATTTTTAAGTGTCATCGTCTATTTCCTTTAGCATTACTTCTTTCTGAGTAATAGTTAAATAGTTATCAGCGTGAATACATCCTATCGAAGCAGTTTTAGTTAGAAACTGCTGTTGAAGTTCAGACATATCGTACCAACTTTCTTTACTACTAGTCACTACTCGTAATGTTTTAGCTCTCCTAGGCCAAGTAAAGTATAACTCCATACAGTTATTCTTTTCGTCATAATACTCGTTTTTAAATACAGCTAACTCCATTAACGACGCATCCTTGCAATGTCTTTCATCTGTTCTGCATCAATTATCGGTATAGCATTAGATTTGTGCATGGTTCCGATACCTTTAACAAGTGTCCCTGTGTATTGTGGAGACTCCACTCTAGGGGCAACTCCAACTGTATCGGATGCTGAAGGGTAGTTGGGCGTGTCTCTTCGATACGGAGTGTTTGATACTGCTGCAATTCTAGCAGGGCGGGAAAAAGATTTATTAACCTTTTTCTTAGTGCTTTGTTTACGTCGTCCTGATATTGTGTGATTGAGTGATCCATAAAACATTCCCATAAAATAAAAATCCCTGTGAGTTGAAGTAATATTATACAACAAAACACAGGGATTGTCAAGAGTTATTTTGACTTAGAGGTCATCAATATCTTCATCTGTCTTATGGCTACTTGCTTCTCTTTCTTTTGGATTTAAAGCAGTCTCTGGTCCCATCTTTAAAGTCTCCCAATCCATTTTAGAAGTAAAAGACTTCATACTCGCTGCTCGCATTTTTACACAATTAAATGTAATACAAGCATCTTCTTGGTCCCAGGTTTCTAGTGCATAAGCTGCATCAGCCGCATCAAGAATGCCTTTTGCGAAGCGTGCTTCGCCGGTTGCATCGGTTTGGTACGGGGAGAAAACTGTACAGTCGTACTCCTGTGCCATAGATTTTAATGCCTTAGAAACTTCAATCTGTTCCGTCCAGTCATACTGCCCTCCTCGCGAGGGAATAGCAGAACGCTTTACTTGGTTAATATAGTCTACAATTATAACTCCGGCATTGATTTTATTGACTTTCTTGTCCAGTTCTGCGCGTATCTTTGCGAGAGTAAGACTTGGATCATAAATAACATCTAACTGTTGAGTCGGGAGAAGCTCATGGTTAGTTGTCAACTTATGATGAAACTCTTTAAAATCATGCTTTTGTTTGTATTCCTTTAACCGCTCCTGCCCTTGTTGGAAGCGACTTGCCCACCAACCAGCCACTTTCTCCCACTCGACCACGGATAAATTCTGTGTACGAATGCGAGAGTAAGGCACACCAGTAGCTATCGCACAACACCTTTGAAGTATTGAGCGACTATCCATCTCGATAGTGAAATAGATAGCTGAACGGCCAGATTGAAAAACATTGTTGGCAATGTTTGCACACGTAAGAGATTTGCCTGAGCCTCGCTTTCCGCCGACCAATACCAAGTCTCGGGGGGAGAACTTGATATCGTGGTCGTACTCTTCGTTCAAGCCGAGGCCAATATACTTTTCTATTTCCTCTTGAGGCTCAAACAACTCTATACGCTGCATACTTTCTGTGGGAGCTTCCAAGTCAACTTTCTCTTCAATGTCGAGAACGATTTGGTGTAGCTCTTGCACTGACTCTTCTGCCGAAGCAAACAGGTCAGATTTGTCGATATACGCATCAAGAGAATCCAGGATTTCTTTTTGCGTATACTCGTTCTTTAGGTACTCAAGTAGCGTAGCACTATCAATATCCAAGTCAGGGGTAGCTTCGATAGCATACACCTTTTCTCGGGTTGGGCCGTGACGTACACTTAACTTGAGATCATCGAAAGAAGGGAACTGATGAAAGTTCTCGCAGTGAGTATCAATGTGCTTATACAATAGGTGATACTCGCTGGGCAAATATTCTTTACGCAGATAACTCCACGTTTCGAAATCTCCCACGAGTATGCACTGCTTGATTAAAGCACTAGATATATTCAACAGTTCCCCCGAACATTAAAAAGTCTGGGACGCTACTAGAGCGCCCAGACCCGCCTTACACTAAAGTAAATTACTGAGCAGCTTTTGCGGCTTTGGCAGCACCATCGTAATCGACAGCAGACAAACCACGGCGAGTAAGCATAGTCTTAACTCCACGTGCAGTCTTACCAATTGCTTCTGCAATTGCTTCAACAGTCATAGATCCAACATCTACGTCAGCCAGAGGATCGACTTTGTCGCCGCCCTTGGTATTCTCTTGACGAGGAATAGCGTCGATGTCGCCAGAACGAAGCAGGCTAAGAGCCTTACCACGAACGCTGTTTACTGAACGACCCATCGCTTCTGCGATAGCTTCGACATAAGCGCCGTCATTAACCATCTTAACGAAGGTTGCTTCTTCTTCTTCAGTGTAAGTACGAACGCTCTCCACCTTAGGTGCAGGACGAACGTGCTCGGTCAACTCCATAGACAAGATTTTGCCTTGGATAGACTTTGCTGAGAACGAGCCACTATCAAAGTGCTCGGCAATCTGTGCATAAGTGTAACGACCAGAGTTGTCAGTTACAAAAGCACGGAGGGTAGCTTCTTGGTCTTCTGTGAAAGACTTGCCTGCAGAGGCAGAAGCCAGTTCTACTTCGTAACCCATCTTTCGCAGCTTGCTAGAGATAGAACGAGTAGAGGTTTCAAGCTGGTCTGCTGCTTCTGCAACAGTAACTTGAGAAATAGGTGATTCGTCACCTACGAATGAGATAAGCGCTGAGGTGCGCTCTTCAGTCCACTTGGGAAGTGCCATATTAGTTCTCCAAAAAAGATTTTAAATCAGTAACTATAGTTACGCCAGACATCCTGGCTTGTGTAGTTTTTGACGATTCATTGCCGCTTTCGTTGACAAGAATTGTCACTTGCTTTGTTAGGCTGGTCTTTACTTCATACCCAGCCTGTTTCAATACTGTTTCCGCTTCAGCTTTAGTTTTGAAACTCTTCAACCGACCACTGATACAGATAACACCTTTTACTTTATCTATTGAACCAGACTTACTACTAAATTTCATACTAAACGGAAGTGCTCCGTCATAAAATCCATAATACTCTTTAGCTATCCAGTCCAGTAGATTAGAAGTTGCTTTAGGCCCAAGTTCAGCACGCTCACAAGTGTCTGCATTTATCTCAAAAAATGATTCTACAATTCCAGACAGCTTTCCGGTTGCTGATTTACCAATAAGAGGAATACCTAAAGCAGGCAGGACAAGCTCTAGCGGAGCAGAGCGAGAGTTCTCAATCTCCGCATAGAGCTTGGCTGCCACCTTTTGAGAGTTAAGTTGAAGAGCTATATCTTCTTCGGTGAGACTATATATCTCATCAAAGTCGTTAAGATTCAACTTATCTATTGCTGCAGGCCCAAGCCCCTTGATTTTAAGGGTCTTGGCGAAGTGTTCTATTTTCTTACGGCTTTGAGCCGGACACTCAGTAGAGCGGCAATAGAACATATCGTTAGAGCGCACGAGTTCGCTGCTACAAGAAGGGCAGTGAGTAGGTGCAAGTATCTCTGCGAACATTAGAGTTCTCCCAAAAGTGAATAGATATTATACGACAAAGTAGAGGTAAAAGTCAAGAACTATTTTTCTCCAGGTCTATCCTACGGACAACACGAGGAATAATATCTCCACTTCGTATTACCTCTACAGTGCAACCTATTTCTAGGTTGAGAGAGCGAATATACTCGATGTTGTGTAGAGTAGCCCTGCCCACAATGGCTCCTTCCACTTCGACCGGAGCAAGAATAGCTACAGGAGATACAACCCCTGACTTGCCAACTTGCCACTCAACATCGAGCAATTCTGTATGTACACCCTCCTTTTGCGTTTTAAGCGCGTAAGAGCCGCGAGGGTGGTGAGCTGTATATCCCAGTTTCTTGAAGGTTTGTAGATTGTCTACTCGGTAAACCTGACCATCCTGTGGATAGTCTGAGGCATCGAAGTGAGTAACAACTTGAAATCCCTCCTGGGCCAATACATTTAATGCTGAAGTCCAGGTGCCGTATTCAACACCTTGAACATCATAAGCTACAAACACTAAGTCTTTCGCTCTTTCACGGAACTCATCTAAACTTTTGAGGTTTAGTGACCCCGCTGCGACATTGCGTGCATTGGACACATACGAAGGACAAACTACTTCGCCAGTAATAAAGACAGTTCCTTTAATAGAAATTGTCTGAGGTACTAGCTCAGATAGCTTGCTGGTAATATCTCGGCCAATATTACCATCTCCGCGTGTAAGGGCAACTGCTAATGTACCTTCTACATAAGTAATAGATACAGCAGCGCCATCGAGCTTTGGAGTTACGACAAAGTCGTAGTCTGGCAAGTCTTTCTTGTCAAACACCTTTTGAAGTGAGTACATTCTGAACAGGTGGGGAATACCATCTGTTATTTTATGACCTACTTCATTGTACCCGTAAATACGCGCAAGCCTATCAAACTCCTCATCAGAGATGATAGGATGCCCGCAATAGTACAGGTCAGATGCTTTTTCAAGAAACTCTTGCATAAACTCTCCTCACTCAAGAATATATATTATACTGGATTCAGCAAAGAAAGTCAAGAACTATTTTCTATAAACGTCCTCTAAGAGATCGAGGAAATGTTCTTCAATAATTTCTTTACTTTCCGCAAGAGATAGGATTTCGACTAAGCCGGAAAATAGTTCTCTTGAATTATTAAAGTCTAAAGGCATAGAAATACCTTCCGAAGAAGGACACCACTCCTCATCAAAACTTAAATAATATTTACGAAGGTGTAGATACTCTATACCTCTGAACTCTTTAATAGCCAAGCGTACTTGTACCTCACGTTCTTTATCATAATGAATGACACGCTCGTAAAGCTCAGGGGCTGTATGTAGTTCCACTAGTTTTCTCCATTGCGTAGAACGGAGGATAACGGAACTACGCTAGTTACGTTGGAAGGTTTCAGTAGTCGAAAACTATCTGTGTCCCAACAAAAAAGCAAAAGAGTCCCTTGAGACTCCTTTGCTCGATTTTTCTTTTCCTGAATGTATGGCGTAGAAAAGTCCAACGTGCAGACATTGTACTTTAATTTATTACTATTCTCACTACGATAGGTAATTACAGCATCGCCGTACTCGTTTACAAGTTGTGCTAGTTCTTCTTTTTTCACAAAAACTCCTAGTGAAGCAGGTTAGCAGAATCTTCTACTGTACTGACTTGCTTAGAAGTAAGTGATGTCCCGCTTAGACATCAACAAGGGTTTAAGCCGTCGCCTAAAGCTACTTGTTCCACGTTATTTACGCCTTTTTGATATGGGAGGTTGGCCGCTGTTGTGTCCAGTTATTAAGAACTCCCCCAGACAATGACTTGCTGGTAGTCTCTCGTATAGTGATGAGCTTCTGTCTCCGTATAAAGCCACGGTGACTTGGGCTAAAGGGGCAGATGGGCTACCCCGTGATACTTAGCTGTTGACTGCTGTTACAATAGTAGTAAAGTATTGAGCAGCTTTACCAGTCAACTTGCTAAGAATCTCTTCGTCTACTTCCTGACCTGCATCAGTGATAGCGGCTGTAAGAGCTTCGATAGCCGCAGCTTTTGATACACGACCACCGCCTGCACTACCACTTGACTTTGCAGAACCACCCGCTGCTGGAGTCTTTTTAACATATACACCAGCTTTGGTAAGAATCATACGAACACCATTTGGTGACTCTTCAAGTTGGTCTGCAATATCTTTGACAATCTCCATTGAAGTCTCTGGAGTAGGCTCGGCTTCTTCATACATTGCCACTGCCTGCGCTTTTTTGTCGTCATCCCACGCCATGTTACGTTTCCTTTTCTGTTGAGTAATTGAAGCCCCAGGACAGTTTCCTGTAGCCTTGAGCTGTGCTAAATAAAATCTGTCTGACAATTTTTTTGTCTTCCCTCAATTTGAAATGATATTATACAAGAAAATACCACGAGAAGTCAAGAACTATTTTTCTATCCTGTCTCTAATAGATCGGAGTTATTTTGCTTCATAATAAAATCGTACATATATTCAATAACTTCTTTAATAAACTCTTTACAATAAAAATCTCTAAGTTTTGGATCGCCATCCCTTAGGCCAAAGGAGAGCTCTTGTGCTCTTGCGTCTTTAGAAGGTAAATCAGAATGCTTTTTAGTCTCCGCTAAAAACATGCAGAAGCTATTATGAACTTGCCAACTTTTTTTATTCGTGGGGTTAGCTATTCTTTTTTGCAACTCTGTTTTTGCTCGTTTTAGATCTTGTAGCTGTATATAATCAAAACAGTCATTAAATTCAAACCTCCACCTTTCATTTTGCATTTTAAACGACACCCTAGAATTACTAGGAGGAAGGTAAGCAGGGTCAGGGTTTAAAGAGCTCCAACTTATATTGTTTTCTAATAAATAATCTAGCTTTTCTTTAATAGGCGATTTAATCCAGTCAGGGACTACTACCTCTTCCATAAACTGCCCATCAAAACGGAAAGAGCTGGGAGGCTTACCAATATATATTACTTCTTCCTCTACAAATCTTCGGTACCCTTCTAACTGTCTTCGTGCTTTATCATATTCAATTTCTAGAGGTGTGACTTCTTGGTTTTCTCTTTCTGCTTTTTTAAGCACTTTTTGCAGTCTTTGTTTTTCTAGATTTGCTTCTGCTACTTGACGTAAAGCTTCGGATTCTGACTCTTCGAATAGCTTTAGTAGACGTTCGTAGGCTAGTTGAACCTCTTCCATTGTAATTTTATTATCTTTATACCACTTTTTAAGTATAGCGACTCTTTTTTCTTTAGTCTCTTCTTTCGACTTATTTGGAGTATAGTCACTTAATAATTTACAATCCCACCCGCTATTTGTAGTATAAGGTCCGTGAGCCCAATAGGCACCTTTAATATCGCCATATCTTAGGTACATAGGAAGGCCACACTCTACACACGTAAATAAATGAGTTTTTAGCTTAGGTACGTCTTCTGCTAATATATCAGTAAAGTATATAGGCTCCCCTAAAGTTTGATTATATGCGTAATTTGCCATAATTAAATTCGACTAAGGTCGACTCCGAATTTTTCTAAGTGTGATAATTTTCCTAAGTCATACGCAAGAGAAAATGCGTCAAACCCTCCAGTATTTACTAATGCCCACTTTTCTGCCTCTTCATTTACTTCTTCGAGAACATAGATAGAGTAGCACTTACTGCCGTACTTCTTCTCATAGTTAACATCTTGAAAACCTGCTTTCTCTGCTTGATAAGCTACAGACAACTCATTTCGCACGATTGCAGGGCCGTGGTAGCGCGCAGACCACACAACTTCGCCTTCAGCAAAGGTTTCGGCGCAACACTCATCGGGTAAATAATCTACGGCTCCCTCTTGCTTCTGAGGTACTCCAACTCTTTCGATAATTCCCTTGACGAACCCCGGGCTTCTGTACAATCGCTTTGCGATAGTCGCGATAGAGTCACCGGATAGAAAGAGTTCAACTGCTTCAGATATTTCTGCATCAGTTGCTGCCTTTCCTCGATTCTGTTTTTTACGAAGTTCTCGATAAGCGACTTTATCTTCATATTCATTGATAATATTCTGAAGCCGTGTAGTATTATATGAGATATTCAGTATCTCACAGGCTTCCTTCTTCGTTATAGGCGAAGTGTCATTTAATAGTCCAATAACCTTACGAACATTCGCATCCGTAATGTTTTCATAGTCTTTGCGTTTTACTTTTCTCATTAGTTCTCGTACTCAGGCAGAGTATAGGTTATATCGACGTCTGATATATCTCCAATCGTAATTGGTTGGTCCATATAAAAACCTTCTTCCGCAGGAAATATATTGATCGTACCTAAATCAATATCAAATTCATCTTCTTCCATCAGTTTGTCCTCTAGTTTGAATAGTAAACAACAAATAGCATGAGCCAGGTGTGACATCTCTGTTTCTTCATCATTTTCTTCACCTGCCATATCTGCTAGAATATGTCTCAATGCAGCACTTGTATATCGCTCCTGCAAAGAGTCGAGTTGTCTCCAGTTATCGGGAGAATACTTATTTGCGCCGTATGTTAATACTTTTCCTACTTCAAGCAATGCCCGAGGAGGAAGTAAGTACATATCAGGCTTGTTCTTGTCGTACTTCACTCCGTTCATCTTCTTTTTCCTTTTCTGCTACAATTACGCAACTTAACACATAAACATCTTCTACAACAACAGAAACA
>Ga0070750_10001907_pt1 | contig 11601 bp, 16 predicted proteins | sample VirMetDEL_Nov_24_FD_77013 | JGI IMG/M metagenome (GOLD analysis project Ga0070750, IMG submission 77013) | Aqueous microbial communities from the Delaware River and Bay under freshwater to marine salinity gradient to study organic matter... | ecosystem: Environmental > Aquatic > Marine >...
GTACATACACGAGAAGATGATAGAGGATGATAGAAGAGGGGGTTCCCCCCCTCATCATCATGGCGTTACTGGATCGTGGCCTTCGTTGCGCATCTCATCCCACAGATGTTGGATGTCCTCGACTTCTTCTGCGAGAGCTTCTTCTTTCGCATTGAGTTCTTCTTGCTCTTGCTTGAGGTCTTCAGCGAGCTTTTGGAGTTTTTCTTCAGTTAGATGGTTGAAGATGATTCCGTCGGTATTTTCCATTTCATTTTGGTTTTTGTGGTGGCGTAGGTACCACCAAAATCAAGAATGCAGTGGGGCTTGATATTAAAAAGGTTCCCACATACCAACCCTCTGAAATTTTTTTAAAAATTTTTTTTCGTATATTTACGCCTATGGAAGAAATGATACAAGCTATTATTGATGAGCTTCGAGATGAAGCCACAATTGAGGTATCTGAGACAAATGGTCTTCTTATTATAAAGGCTCTATGGGGCAATGAAACTAGGAAGCTTGTACTTAGATCTGATGATGATTTTCATGTAATTGCGGACTGGGCTACTGAGCTTATTAATGATATGCAAAATGCCTAAGTGGGATTATATAGAGGATGCTATGTCTACCGTCTATGATTTAGATGGGGATGTTTTTGTAGAGTATGATCACTATGTACCTAGCGGTTCTGGTGGTAACTTCCAATCTGCCAAGTTTAGAATTACTGTAAAGATATACGATAATGAAACTTGGACTTCACATACAAAGACTTTTGACTTACAAACGCAGTCTGAAACAACAGAGGCTGTGACTGCTTGGGCTGAAACAATCAGCTAAAAAGAGTAAGCAGAAAAAATAACTACCCTTTGTTTTTGTAATGACTCTGCTAGCAAGCTGGCTTAGTAACAGAGCGCCGAAGTAACTTTCGATACGCAAAGTTACGACTTATTTTTTGACGAGTCAAGTATTTTTTTAAAAAAATATAACAGGATATATGTATAGTTTATAATATTGTTTGTTATATTTGCGAAATGGATAAAGCATTACGTTACAATGAGGGTAAACCAAGGTGGTCTCTCGTTGATTTCAAATCCTTAGAGGGGATGGTAAGAGTATTAGAGTTTGGCGCACAGAAATATGATAAAGACAATTGGAAGAAAGGTGAGCACACATCTAAGATATGTGAATCACTACTCCGTCATCTGTTTGCACACATGTCAGGTGAACGGATTGATGAGGAATCTGGACTTTCCCACATTGATCATGTCGCTTGTAATGTAATGTTCTTGTCTTATATGACTAATCAAAAACCTGAATTCGATGACATCCCAAAAAAATAACTACAACGACGATCCAGTAGAATATTGTGCTTATTGTAAGAGTTTGCACATTCTAGAAACAAAGAATGGTGTGATTTGTGGATCTTGTGGCGCGGAAAACTATACCAACACTCATAAAAATATAGAGGAATATCTTGAAAGGTTTGGCAAAAGATAGGATAGTTACAAAGTACAACGACTACGAAAAGATGGTCAAGGGATTTCTTCGTTCAGAGAAAATCCTAAAAGAAAAGTACGACAACTACTCTATGAGAATGGAGTTTGAAAAAGAAACCAACCGTTCGTTTGTAATAATCGAATTTAATAATGGAGAACAAAAGTAAACGTCTATTGAAATCACTCCCTTTAAATAAAAATATTGAGTTAGATGAAGAGCAGCAGGATGCTTTTGAGGTAATTACAAACTCTAAGCTCACTGTTCTTAACGGACTCGCTGGAACTTCCAAAACATTTACTGCTTGTTACGCAGCTTTACATAAATTCTTCAAAAGAGAAGTAGATAGGATTACCATCATGCGTCCTATGGTCGGCACAGAAGAGTCGAAGACTGGAATCTTGCCAGGGACCATAGAAGAAAAGATGGAGCCTTGGCTACTTCCTGTTTTAGAAAATATGTATTTAATAGGTGGCAAGCAGACAGTACAAAAGATGTACTCTGAAGGAAAGATTCGTGCACTTCCTTTGAACTTTGCACAAGGAAACACATTTGTTGATGAGTTTGTAATTGTAGATGAATCACAGAACTGTACAAAACAACAGATTACTATGATCATCACAAGGCTTGGACTTAGATCTTCTATGGTATTTACGGGAGACCCCAATCAAATACAGTTGAAAGCTAAGTCACACTCTGGTTTACAAAGGTTGATGGATATAAATGATAAGGTACCATCAATGGATGTGTTTACTCTTACTAAAAACTATCGCGACCCGATAGTCAGAGAAATACTTGAGGCCTATGAAAAAGACAGTTAATATAAACGCCAACAAAAAGGATATATTCTACCATTACTTGAATGTAACTACGGTGTTGCATAAGCTGTCCCCTAAAGAAAAACATTTGTTATCTTTGTTTTTATTCTATGCGGATAGAGAAAAACACAACTTCAAGAAGCAGGAAGACCTGTGGAAGAAAGTTTTCTCTCATGAAATAAAGGAGCAGATAATGATGGACATGGACATCAAGAGTTCATCCATCCACAACCTTATGACCTCTCTTAGAAAGAAGAGAGTTATTCAAGATAATAAGATTGCCGCACAGTATATTGTAAATCTAGATGACGGCAAACTAGAACTAAGCTTTATATTCCATGAAAGAAATCTATAAAGAACTTGCTATTAAATATAATTTGAAACCAGAACAAATAAAAGACATTATCATATCGAAGTTTTTATTTATTAGAAGAGAACTCAAAAGCTTTGATGATTCAAAGTTTGAAAACCTTAAAACTTTTCATGTCACGGGATTTGGGAAGTTTTTCCCATCAAGAAAAAAATATAGAAATGCCAAAAGATTATAGTGTAGGGGATAGAATAGCATCGACTGTTACTCTAGAACCAGGTATCGTTGTAGCTGTAGTACACTACGATGAGATTGAAATGAATATAAGATATCTTGCTTCCTTTAATAACGCTGACAGGATTATCGTTGAACCAGAAGAAATCATCTCTGAAGAAGAAGCAGATCTTCTCAGAATAACTAAAAAAGACTGACATGCTTCAACTCGATGGCGTATTTATTTCAAGTTTTAAATCAATGGCTGACGGCAGTGTTCGCATTAACGCAGACCTTGGTGAAATCAATGGAGAAACTTTGGCTAACATCCAAGACCTCAACCGTCTAAAAGAGCCGCTTACACTAATTCTAGTACCAACAGAAAAATATAAAAATGCTGAAGGGTAAAGTTTTGTACGATACTGTAGTTCTCACTACAGAGAGAGTAGAAGAAAAAATGATCATCACACCAGATAGTGACTCTATTGGAGAGGATGCTGCTGGTCAAGTTAAAATGAGACAAAAAGTTGTACTCGTTGGAGAGATGGTCAAAGACATTAAGCCAGGTGAAGAAGTTCTTTTGAATGCTGGTGCTATCAAACCAGACGACAAAGGACAAGACCCCAACATCGTGTATGTACCATTCGAGGATGTGATGTATATGTTTGTTCCTAGACGTTATGTGCTTTATGTCTTCGGAAAAGGGGAATAAAGAAATCCTTGAAAGACTAAAGAAAGAACTCGAGGATGCACATTGGAGCAGACTTGAGTATATTAAGTATTTGAGATCGGAAATAGAAAAGTATGAATCTGTTTAAATTAGAAGACGAAAAGCTAGACATCGAACCTGAAGTTCTTACGCTTAAACCGTTTAAAGAACTTTGGAAAAAGTATCGCAACAAACAACATGCGATGGAAGATATGTCGTACATCTACTTTATGTTTGACCATAAGAGTGACTTTGCGCATATCATCGATGAAGAAGAAAGGTCTTCTATTGTGATTCAAAATGTTATCTCAAGAGACAATTGGGAGCCTTCTCATCTAGAGGAGGCTTCTACTCTCTTTAAGGATTTGCAGAAAACACTTTCATCAGAACTGTTGGAATCTGCTAAAGTGGCAGCCTATAAGCTCAAGCAGTACTTCAATGAGATAGATCTCAAGGAACTTGACAGAAATGGTAAGCCTGTACACGATGCAAAAAAGCTTGTGTCTACTATTGGTAGTATTGGTGAAACCATCACAGGTATCGAATCCCTTGAGGATAAGGTACTTAAGGAAAAAGAACTCAACTCAAAGCTAAGAGGTAGCCGAGAGAAGAAAATGTTTGAAGATCCAGAATGACACCAGTTACAGAAGAATTATTCGAAAAGTACAAACTGGATAATGACTCTGTAAATGAGTTCTACGACCTGTTTGATACCATACCTCTTTTAAAGAGTATGTCGTCAAAAGACAGGGTTTATGCAAAAGACTTACCTAGAGAAAACGGTAAGATTACAGTAGACCTTACAAATCCTCACATCTTAGAGGACATGGACTACTTTAGACAAGCTGCCTTGCATTTTAAAAAAACAGGCAGGTATACAGACTTCTACCCTACTAAATTAAAAAGCTCTGACTACTACAAGTTCTGGAAAGAAGAAGAGCGCAGATGTAAAGAAGGGTATGTAAGAGAATCAGATGGAGAGTGGATTACGGGGTATCATTACTTCTACCTCAACTACACACCCATTATGATCACAAGAGAATCAGACAATACCAAAGAGGTTGATGATATATCAACGGTAGAAGCTGAAAGAGTACAAGAGTTCCCATTTATGTGGGATGGTGATTACTTATATTTTCACTATATAGAACAAGCTAGGAAGTCTGGTAAGTTCGGCTCTATCTTAAAAACAAGGGGTCGTGGATACTCCTTTAAGGGTGGTTCGAAGTACGCAAGAAACTACTATCACTACCCAAGATCTAAGTCATATGCGTTTGCCTCTGATAATCAGTACCTTCTGCAAGATGGTATCCTAAACAAAGCTTGGGATACTTTGGACTTTGTAGATGAGCACACTCCATGGGGTAAGGCTAGAGAAAAAGTTGACAAGATCGACCACAAGAGAGCATCATATGTTACAAAAGTAGATGGTGTTCAAATTGAAAAAGGATATAAGTCCGAAATCATAGGTGTCACTACCAAAGATGACCCTGACAAAGCAAGAGGTAAACGTGGAATGTTGATATCTTGTGAAGAATCTGGTAATTATCCACACTTACTGCAAGTATGGAAGATTGCATACGGTTCTATGAAGCAGGGTCGTATGGTTTACGGATTCATGGAGTCATTTGGTACAGGTGGTACCAGTGGAAGTGGTTTCGAAGGTGCAGAAGCTTTGTTCTACAATGGTGGTTTTAACGTGTTTCATTTAAAAAACATTTTCGATAGAACCAAAGGACAAGGTATTTGTGCATTTTATGTAGGAGAATACTTAAACAGAGAATATTGTTACGACAAAGATGGTAACTCTGACGTAGTAAAAGCTATGTGTGAGGTTCTAAACGAACGTCAGGACATACGAAATACAAACCCAGACCCATCTATACTTACTAAACATAAGGCGGACTATTCTATAACCCCTCAAGAGGCTTGTATGCGGACGGAGGGGACTTTATTTCCCGTCTATGACCTACGAGAGTATTTACAATCGATAGCTCCTGTATTGGACTCTTTTACAGCTGCTCACTTAACACCCAAGCTAAATATAGACGGTAGTATTGGTGACAAAGACCACGAGATTCCTATACGAAACTTCCCTTTGTCTTCAGAACAGTCTAAGATTGGTGCTATTGAAATCTTCACACCACCTCTAAAGTCAAACAGTTCACACTTTAGATACATTATTGGTGTTGACCCATATGATGATGACGAAGCTACGTTCTCAAAATCATTGGGGTCTGCTTTTGTGTTTGATACTTGGACAGATGAAATCGTTGCGGAGTACACAGGTAGACCAAGATTTGCAAATGATTTCTATGAAGTTGTAAGAAGATTGTCTCTTTTATATAATGCCAAAGTAAATTACGAAAACAAGAACAAAGGTTTGTTTTCATACTTTGACCAAAAACATTCGTTGCATTTGTTGGCTGATACTCCTAAGATACTGATTGACAAGGAGATGGCTCGAGAATCCTATGGTAACAAAGCCAAAGGTACTCCACCTACAAAAGAAATCAACAGATGGGGTAGAAGATTACAGAGAGATTGGATGCTTTCAGATCATCACTCAACAACTGAGGACGAAAAAGTATTTAACCTTCAAAAGATTCGTTCTATTGCTTATCTGAAAGAATCGATACAATGGAATAGTGATGACAACTTTGACCGTGTGTCATCTATGGGTATGGTCATGATATTAAGAGAAGAGTATCATCAGATGGTGGAAGCTGAGAAAACAAGAACAAATGTTTCTACACTTTCTGACGATCCGTTCTGGACTAAAAATAATAAAGCTTTACGCTATAAGAAATTACGCGAACAAGCAAAACTGTCTTAATTTTGTAATATGTCGGTAAAATACTGGGGTTTTCCATCACAGAAGAAAACTACTGCACAACGTACCAAAGAATGATACAAAGAGTGTATAGACGCATTTGACTCATCGGGTCTTTCATCAGATGAGGCGGTGCGTTCTTCTTTTACGAGGAAACAAATAAACTACAATCTTTACAATGGTCGCCTTGATATGGCGGACGTAAGAAGTTTTGTAAATCCCTATGACCTTGAAACTGAGGAGATTCCAGAAAAAATCGAACACTTCCCAATAGCTGTACCTAGACTAGACCTTCTTATTGGAGAATCTATCAAAAGAAGATTTGACTGGACAGTATTGGTTTCTGACCCCGACTCTGTTTCTTCAAAGCAAGAAGAAAAGAGAGCTCTGATTTTTGAAAGGGTACAAGAACTTGTGAACAGCAATTATACTGAATCACAGCTCCAAGAGAAAGTAAAAGAATTGGAGCATGAGGCCTTGTACACTTTTAAAGACAGAAAAGAAATAAGAGGTAATAAGCTTCTTAGACATTTCTGGAACAAACAAAAGTGGGATCAAAAGTTTGCTGATGGATTTAAGGATGCTCTTATCTCATCAGAAGAACTCTATATTGTTGATGTCGTTGGTGATGAACCCATCCTCAATAGGCTTAACCCATTGAATGTCTTTTGGTTACGCTCTGGATTTTCACACGACATTGAAGATGCTGATGTAATTTATGTTGATGAGTACTGGTCACCTGGTAAAATCATTGACTATTTCTACGAAGACCTGACACAAGAAGAAGTTGAAAAGCTCGAAAGAGGATTCAACAACGGTGGTGGTAGTGACCCATTCGTAGACGAGAGTGCTCAGTACAATCTTATTATTGACAGAAACATTGGTAGCACCACACCAAGCGATGTAAACGATTATACGATGCGTATGGGGTCTCAGGGGTATAAGACCCTTCCGTACGATCAAAACGGCAACATACGCGTCCTGAGAGCCTTCTGGAGGTCTTTTAGAAAGGTTAAGCTTGTCAAGTACTTTGATGAGTTTGGTGCACCACAAGAAGATATATTCCCTGATAACTATTCACCCGACAAAGATAAAGGTGAAACAGCTCGTTCTATGTGGATCAACGAGTGGTTAGAAGGTACGCGTGTAGGCTCAGATATTTATATTAGAATGAGACCTAGACCTATTCAATATAACAAACTATCAAATCCATCGTATTGTCATCCTGGTATTGTAGGTTCGACTTATGCCACTAACTCGTATACGGCTGTTTCTATGATGGAGCGCACAAGGCCATATCAATACTTGTATGATATCTATATGGACAGACTCAATAAGATGTCTGCTAAAAACCAAGGTAGAATTCTAGAGTTAGACCTCAGCATGATTCCAGATGGTTGGGATATGGCTACTTGGATGCACTATTTGTCTTCTATGAATATTGCTGTCAAAGACAGTTTTAAAGAAGGTAAGGTAGGACCAGCCACAGGAAAGCTTGCGGGTAATCTAGGACACGCTGGACATAGTTATATTGACTTACAGAATTCACAATATATTCAGGAACATATTGGCATATTGCAGTTTATTAAAAGAGAAATGACTGAGATCATTGGTGTATCTGACCAACGTCTCGGACAAATCGATACAAGAGAAACTGTTGGTGGAGTTGAGCGTTCTGTAGCACAGTCTTCACATGTTACTGAATATTACTTTCACAAGCATGAAAATGTCCGTGAAAGAGTATTACAGATATTCCTTGAAACTTGTAAAAAAGTATTTAGAGGAAAAGAAAAGCTACTCCAGCATGTATTGGATGATGGCTCAGTAGAGATGTTTAAGATCGAAGGTAAGGGACTCGAAGCAGAGTTTGACGTACACATTCAATCTTCAGCTAAATCTGCAGAGCTTGACGCTACATACAGGGAGATGGCTAAGCTTGCATTCCAGTCCAATAAAGTTTCTCTCGATGTTTTAACCAAGCTTCTTACATCAGATTCTATGTCTGAGAAGAGACGCGTCATAGAAAACGCAGAGAGACAAGCACAAGCACAGCAAGAAAGGCAGATGGAAAGTCAACAGCAGATGGCACAACAACAAATGCAATCACAACAACAAGCTGTTGATAAAGAAATTGCTGCTAAAGAAAGAATGAACATTAGAGATAATGAAACCAAACTTGCTTTAAAACAAGATAATGTTTCAGAACTTGGTGATTTCTATGACAAGCTTGAAGAACAGAAGCGACAATTTGATGAAAATCTTAAACAAAAAGATAAGCATCACGCTGATAAACTGAAGCTTGAGGAAAAGAAAATGGCTATTACGCCTGAAAACAAATCTGAAAATAAATCATAATTTTACACCATGGACGATAACTTAGACCTTGATATGAAATCATTGGTCGAAGATGGTGATTTTAATCCATCAGAGACACCTAGTGATCCGCCAGCAGAAACTTCTACGGAAGATGCAGCGGAAGAGAGCGTAGCTACGGTGGCTCCTACAGAAAGTACTCAACCTCCTGAAGAGTCCTCTAAGGAAGCCCCCTCTAACGCTGCTTTATCCGCCTTTGCCAACCTTCTTGCCGATGAGGGGGTTGTTTCCTTGGACGAAAACAAAAAAATTGAATCAACAAATGATCTTGTAGATCTGATTCAAACAACTATTAAAGAGAATGAGTTAGCTCATCTCTCTGACGACCAGAAACAAGCACTCAAAGCTTTTGAAAATGGAATCCCAGTAGAGGAGTTTCTTAAATCTCAAAGCACGGTACAGACGATTGCAAACATTACAAATGAACAAATCGAATCTGACCCTAAGCTTCGAAGAAGTTTGATTAAAGATTCATACCTCGCTAAAGGATTTTCAGAAGATAAAGCTGACCGATTGACTCAAGATTCGTTTGATCTTGGGAGAGATGTGGAAGATGCGGTTGAAGCCAAAGATGATCAAGTCAAATTTCAGAAGCAGAGAATTGCGAACGAAATAGCCGACCAAGAAAAACAACAAGAAGCGGCTAAGAAGCAACAAGAAGCAGAACTGAAAAAGCTAAAAGACAAAGTTTACAAGGAAGAAGAAATCATCCCTGGCATTAGTTTTAATAAAAAAACTGCTGATAAGGTTTATGAATCTATGACTAAAGTTGTCGGTGAGGTTCAAGGACAGCCTGTTAATCAAATGATGAAAGATCGCATTGATAATCCTGTTGAGTTTGAACATAGACTTCATTATGTTTATACATTGACAAAGGGTTTCAAGGACTTCTCAAAGCTGGTTAAAACCAGTAAATCTAAAGCTGTCTCAGAATTTGAAGCCAAGCTTAACAACGGAGGCGAAACGTATCAAGCCCCATTATCTTTCAATTCAGGAACATCGATTCTTGACAAAATTATGGAAAACCCAAATATTAAATAATGAAAATTTCATTCCTACAAACAAATGACGCCAAAGCGTGGAGTGGTATTACTACCAAAAACCACCTCGGTGCCATTTATGAAAAGAAGCCTCAACTCGCTTCTAATATTATCTCTCGTATGCTTTTCCAAGCTTACGGAGCTACTCTTAACAACATGTTGGATCAAATCCCCGCGTTGTATCTTGAAACTGCTGACGACTTCACTTGGAAGCTTATCGGTTCTTCTGACCGTAACATTCCTTTGGTAGAAGCTCGTTATCAGGGTTCTCCTGTTGCTGCTACTGACACTGGTGTTGGTGCCAACGGTACTGAGTTCGAACTTGTATTTGGAGAAAAGTGGTTCTCTGATGTAAGTGTAATTGTTGGACACGACGATGCTTATCCCGTTCGTATCAAGCAAGAGCCTTATGCAGAAGGAACTAACTGGGTATATGTAGTTGAGCCTTACGGTGCAGACATTTTCGTTTCAGGTGTTCCTGGTGACGAGTTTGTTGCTGGTAAGAGATTCAGCCGTGAATACTCTCCAGTTGAGTCTACATTGTCTACTAAGGGTGCTAGCCCTGCGTTCACTACTCCTGTTGAGTTCAGATCTAACTTCTCACAGCAGAGATGGCAAGAAACTATTCCTGGTAATATGATCAGAGAAAGACTTGCTGGTGCTATGGTTTCAGTTGGAGACGACGGACAGAAGAACGAATTCAATGTTTGGACTGACTGGTTGGACTTCGAGTTCATGCGTCAAGTTGAGATGGACACATCCAGAATGCTTTACTACGGACGTTCTACAAGGGACGCCAATGGTAACTATACCTCTGTTGGTAAGTCTGGACACGTTATCGAAGCTGGACCTGGTATTAGAGAGCAAATGGAAGTATCTGGTGTATCTCGTTATGGTAAGCTTACCACTGACTACCTCACCAACGTACTCCTCGAGCTTTCTGATAACAAGCTCCCAATGGACAACCGTCACTTTGTTATTCGCACAGGTGAAAGAGGTGCTGTACTTTTCCACAGAGCTATTCAAACTGAAGCTTCTGGATGGACTGCACTTCATGACATGGATGCTCAGCGTTCTGTTAGCTCCGTACTTCACTCTAACTCTAGAGAGTTCGGATTCCAGTACACTCAGTACTTGGCACCTAACAACATCAAAGTAACACTTGAAGTTGATCCATTCTATTCTGATCCTGTTCGCAATAAGCAGCTTGCACCTAACAACGGACACTTCCTTGGTGGTGTTGCAGAAGCTTATCGTATGGACATCATGGATATCGGAACCATTGATGGTGAGCCTAACTTGAGAAAGGTTTACTCTAAGAAAGACCCACGAGTATTTGGATATATTCCTGGACTTAGAGATCCTTACTCTCCTGAAGGTTCTATGGGTAATCCTAAGCTTATGGTTACTCCTAAGGATGGCTACGAAATCCATTGCATGGATACTTGTGCTGTGATGATGAAGGATCCTGGACGTTCTAGAACGCTCAAGCCTAAGTTCGCAGACTAAAACAAAGCATAGTTAAGGGGGAGACTATCTCCCCTTTAACTCCCTGTAAATATATATATTATGTCAAATCCAAAAAATAAATCTGCTAGAATAAATAAGGCTAAGTTTTTAAACGACGCGTCTTATAGACATTCTGTTACAAGAAGACCAAAGTCTCCTAAACGTAAACCATCATTTAAAAAACCACCTTCTTCTTATGTTACTCCACCAAAAACAGCTATGGATTCTGTTCGTACAATGCCTGATAGAGGTATGCAGAAAGATACCCTCAATCAGATGAAAAAGAAAGATATGAGGTATGGTGGTAAAAAACCCACAACCGCGCA
>Ga0070750_10001913_pt1 | contig 11583 bp, 2 predicted proteins | sample VirMetDEL_Nov_24_FD_77013 | JGI IMG/M metagenome (GOLD analysis project Ga0070750, IMG submission 77013) | Aqueous microbial communities from the Delaware River and Bay under freshwater to marine salinity gradient to study organic matter... | ecosystem: Environmental > Aquatic > Marine > Coastal...
ATCATGAACGCCCAGGAATGTCTGAGTTATTTTTTAATAACAAGACACCTATTCAACAAATGGGTGATGATGAAGCTCTGAATTCAATGATGCGCAAGATTGGAATCATTGCACAGACAGAAGGTAAAGCCCGAGCAAAGCAGGTAGCAGAAGCGGTTAACAAGATGCTCGACAAAAAGATTTTGCCTACAGACATGTCGGCTTACACCAAGCTTGAGCTCGAAGAAATGGCTACTCCTATTGCTAAAGGCCGGGTTGCCGCCGAAGACGCTGTAAAAACTGCCGAGGTCTATGAGAAACTTGAAGGATCAGATGCTCAGCAAGGGGTAAAAGAGCTTCTTGAAGTTGAAGAAACAAAACCAAGAGAAGGTTCTAAGGAAAAGCCTAAACCAATTCTTGATGAGAAGGGTAGGGTTAAACCTGTCAAAAAGGCAGTTGAGTCCGAAGTAACCCCAAAGGTTGACCCTTCCAATAAAGAAGTTATTAAAAACCAAGTAAAAGCAACTAAGACTCGGAAGGTTGCGAAGATCGAGAAAGATGTCGACCGAGACCAGGAGCAACTTGAGGCCCGAGTTATACCGGTTCAGTACCTGATGCCCGGAGCTGAGATTATTGAAAAGGGTGGTAAGTTTGAACTTAAAATAAGACAGCCCGGAACCCGAAAGCCCCGAGCACCCAGATTATTTGATACGAAGGCAGAGGCAGAAAAGGCGCAGAAAGAGTTTTTTACCCAGGAGTTAAAAAACCTCAAAGACATCAGTAAAAAAGTTTCAGACATCAAAACTTTGGCTATGGATGAGAAAGCTTTTAATAAGAAAGCTGCCGAAGTTAAAAAAAAGCTATTTGAAGAGCTTGAGTCAGAAGGTAGTGCGGTATCCGAAAGAGATATATCCTATTCTCAAATCATAGCCGAAATGATGGGACTAAATAGTCTGATGGATGGGGCTATCTTCTCCAGTGCACTTGCGGCCTTCGACCTAGCAGATGTGTCCAGCGGCAAAGCACCGGACGGCCAGCGTGTTGTCGAAGCATTTGCAAAATACGAGCAACAAGTCGCTTTTGCGGTCGGCTCAATTGACACCCGTATTGCTGAGCTTGAAACCCGAAAAGAGTTCTTAAATCTCGAAAAGCAGAGATTAAATGGTGGGATCACCCAAAAAGTATTTGATGAGAAAGTAAAAGCCTTGGGCTCCGCTCAAGACAAAAAAGGATCTCTACCTCCAGGCAAATGGGTTGTTGTATTTCGCAGTCCTCAAGGAAACTGGAAAAAGTGGAAAGATGGCAAGTGGGTTAATGCTCCTAAGCTCGACGATAACAAATTTGTAAGAAAGCGCCTTGATCCTAAAGTTTATGGTTATGTAAAAGCGGATAAAGAGGCAGCTTCTAAAGCTTTAAATGAAAAGCAAAGAAGGTTTGTAAGTTTTTGGAGAGAGCCGGATAACCAATCCAAACCCCCCGCAAAGAAGACAGCGTCAAAGCCAAAGACCGAGCCAAAGCCAAAGCCAAAGGCCGAGGCCAAAGCCCCAAAGGCCGATACCAAAGCGATTGATGCTGAGATCAGCGAGATCGACAAAAAGCTCACCATGCTCCGCGAATACCGCGATGCAATCGAGCCGGAGAAAGCAACAATTGATTGGATGGATACCCCGCATTTTTTGTATCATAAATATGTGGGTCCGGGCGGGTTTCCGACAAAAGAAAACAAAGGTTTTCAAAAAGAAAATTTTGAGCGGTATACACTAGGTCAGCTTGCTAGCTTGGACAGAGAAACTCCGATTTGGATGCAGGTAGGTAAGCGTGGTGCAAAAAAGTGGGTTGAGGTACAGGGACTCTCTGACTCTCAGGCATATCTTTTCAAATACACAAACTGGAGACTAAACAGCCCAGAGCCAGAGGCAAAGGCCGAGGGTCAAAAGCCGAAGGAGAAGGTCGAGGCGAATGTAGAAGTCGATCCGGGCCCAATGATTGATCCTATATCCAGTTCCGAAAAAACTTTTGAAAGAAATGGTGAGCAAGTACGTCTTGAGGTTGATGTAAATGGACGGGCAGTTTTATACGGTGCGGATAACCGAGCATTAAACATCTTAAAAAATGACCTGGATGCATTAGTCCTAGAAAAGTTTGGTAAAACCGCTAAAGAAATTGGTAAAGAGCTAAAAGCGAATAGCCCAACCTCCCTTGGTTCAGGCGTAGACCAAAGTTTTAATCCTTTCGATCCCGGCAATCGAGCAACCTTCAACGCCGGGGGAGGGAGCGCCCGCCCCACATCTGAGACACCTATATATTTAGCCACCGAGGATGTTTACCCAGAAACTTTTAGGTTAATTGAAAAATACAAGTTCGATACTAACGAAAGTGCCAAGCTGACTACCATACTTGAATCTTTATTTCTAGAGTTAGGAGCATTGGAGCAAACTAGTGAGGAGACCGCTTATTTAGGAGGCGGCGTGACTAAACCTAAGGCGGACGCAGCGGGGGTTACTTTAGAAGAAATCAGTTATTACAAAGCTCTGTCTGGGGTTATACTAAAAGAAGCTAAGAGAGATCCCGTAGTAGCAAATACATTAGTAGCATTTTCTGATAAAACAAATGCCTTCGGCACATACTTCAACTACAGTAAAGATGATATTAGCCAAGGTGAGTCGGGCACTTTGGAAAAAGAGTTTAGAAAAGATGGGGATACCGGCGTCCTATTGATGAACGAAAAGTTCACTGACAGAAGTGAAGCCCCTTATAGTCCAAACTTCAGCCCTAATCAATTCACCTCAACCTTTCTCCACGAGTCAATTCATGCTTTAGGGGATAGTTTTCTCAGCATGTTTAATGTAGATGCTGTAAGCAGGGCGGAAAAAGCGGGGGTTAAGCTTAGTTATTACGCCAATAACAAAGAGCCCTATATTGACTCAGATTTAGGTGTTGAGATACCGATGGGTCCTGCTAAGGAGATTGACGCAACTAGTGTAGAGGAGTGGAAAAAGTTCGTCATACCTTACGAAAAAACAAAAGCAAAAACTAAAAGAGAGAAAGATCGGGCGGCTGCGGTAGAGGGCCTTACTGAAATGTATTTAGACCTAGTGGATATGTACAATAATCACGAAAGCTATGGAATCCCTCGGATTGGGCATGGTTATTATCTTTACAGTCCCGCAGAGCTCTTAACAGAAGCGATCACCGATAGATATACCCAAGGAATTTTAAGTGACTTAAAGTTAGATAGCGAGCAGAAGAAGAAATACGGCATCTTATTCTCAGACAAACCGGATAATTTCTTTGATGTACTCATGAACATCCTTCGCAGGATTCTAGGTATAGATGCTAAAGACTCCGCGTTAGAAGGTGTGATAAGAGCACAGTCGCTTATCAATAATTCAGTCAATAACTTACCAAATGGGACAAGCCCAGATTTTACAAATGTCACCAAGAGAACCCCGGGCCCAACCTCCCTTGGTTCAGGCGTAGACCAAAGCTTTAATCCTTTTGCTTACGGCCGTAAGCTTACGGATAAACTCCCTTGGTTCGGAGATAAAACCGTCCAGGAATATCTCGATCTTCTTGATGCTGTTCGTGCATCCGCTGCACTCCCTGAAACAATAGGGGGTCGTAGATATAAAGAAGGAGACCGTATATTTTTTCAGTCTGAGAATGGAACCTCAGTCGCAGCCATGATGCTATTCCGGTTGAAAGAGCAGGATAAAGCAGACGGCATAAATAACCGAAATATTACCAGTGGTGAGCTTAGCCGTCTGACACTTCCCGAGATGACGGTCTATGAATTAGCTACTGGTAGATCTCTCGAAATCCTTGACGACCGTGATATTCGCGGATCCAAGCAACAAAGATATCACCAACTTATTGAGCGAAGAGCTCATGAGATGACCAAGGATATCGCGGAGTATGAAAAACTCATTAAGGATATGGAAGAAGGTTCCGAGCAGAGAGCAGGAGCCGAGCGTAGTGTTGCTCGATTAAGGCAGCAGTTAAAATCATTATTCTTTGACTACGATGAGCCCGGGTCTTTCCAAGGTGAAGAGACCGGTGGCTTCTTCCCTCAGTTACATGGCGGAAAGCAATGGAGCCAGAGCTTGACTGAGTATTTCTTTTATCAGGAAAAAGCGGAAGCGGTTAAAAAGATTATCGGTATTTGGGCAGAGGATATTGCCTCAGAACAGGGCCCTGGAGTTGGTCGTACTAAAAAGGAAACACTTTCAAAAGACCCTTCCTGGTCATCAAGTGTAGAAGCCTGGAATAAATTAGACCCGGCAAAAAAATCGGCTCTTCGCAATAACCTATACTCTGTAGTAAGAGAGCTTAAGAAGGACGAAAGTATAACCGAAGAGGATATTCTCAAGGCTAAGGAAGAATTTGAAAAGCTCCAAAAAGAAGCTCAAAAATCTTACGAAGAACAATACGAAGCGAAGACTGCAGAAGAAACTATTCAGGCGGCAAAAGAGTGGGGCGCGAGCGTTACATCTCCCGAGGACTATGAATTCTTTGCTCAAGGAGAGAAAGCAACCAGTACTGTAAAAGCAGGTAATGGCCATGGTGCATTTGCTCGTGGCAGTGCGGACGAAGGTGTTGATGTGCTGTCTCTTTTCGCAAAGGGGAGAGTTGATAAATTTGATCCAGAGCGTGTGACCTTCGGTACAGGTTCCGGTTCCGAGCAGGCTAGCCCAGACCTAGCGAGAGATTTAGAAAGGCGTCTGGATGAGGCAATTGTAAAGAAGTCCTTTGAAGTGATGCAGGATGAAAAGTATCAGGACATCCCTCTGTTTGAAATAACAAGGGCCAACGGTCAAAAGCTGAAGGTCAAAAGAGTCAAAGGTCTTTGGAAAAAGGCAAACGGTCATGTCATTGATCAGGAAACCGAAAAGATTGCCCGCGAGGATTTCATCAAGAACAAGCCTGAGCTTATTAATGAAATCCGTAAGGTTATGGTTGCTCAGGATTCCATTTCCACGATTGGTGTTTCTTCAGGAAATTCCGTCAGCCCCGCTCAATTTGTTCGATATCTTTTAGATAATATCGGGAATAAGAAAGGTAAGGCTGGATTAAAAGATGCACTCTTAGCTTTGCAGTACACTCCGTCTTCGGAGGTAGACAACGGGATGTTAAAACAATTACCGGGCGGACCGGCCGGAGGTATTCTTCCCTATGTATGGAATGACTTCATGCTTGAGGTATACAAGTTATTAAAGATCGAAAAGGATTTTGAGTTTGTGCCCGCCCCGGACCCAAAAAAGAGCGGCTGGAAAAACCAATCGGAAGAGATTGAGCGCACGATAACCGAGAACGGAAAAACAAGGCGTATATCTGAACCCAACACTCTCTGGAAAAATGGTTACCCTGATGTAGACGCCATGGTCAAACAGGTTCAACCCGTTATCCAAGCAGTCTATGACGCAGGCCGTGTAATGTTGGCCGTTGGTCGAGGGTTTGATGAAGAAGAGTCTTCCAAAAATTCGTTGAATGCCTCTAATGTTTTACAACAAGATCCTACGATTCACACATCTTCCTTTGAGAGCTTTATTAAGAGTGACGCTCCTGAAGGCTCCATGGATAACCAGGAAACAGATTCTGTAGTAAACAAGGATCAAGCCAAGACAGTCCAAGTTGAAGAAGAAGAAACCGCATCCGATGAAGATCTTAAAAAGCTAGGGGATGATGATCTGATCCCTCAGTCTTTCGCTACACAAAACGATCCCATATCTCAGAAGCTTGAAGGTACTGAAACGATGCGGAAACTGTTTGAGCTCAAGAAGGGTGGTAAAGAGCTTACTTTAAATAAGGTATTAAAAGAGTTTCGAACCGACGAGCGTCTGTGGAACGCTTTCGGTATGCCTATGCCTCCGCAAAAAGACTACTTAGTTTACAAATGGGCTAAAGACATAAAAGAACACCCGAACTACCCAAAATTTAAAGCGAGGGTTTTAGGCTCGGATACTCAAGCCTTGGGCTCTAGCTATGCACTATCATCCGGCATCCCAACGGATTATATGCAAAGCTCTCTTCTTTTAACTAAGATGGCAAACAAGGTGGGTTTTGATAATGAGGGTAGAGACCAGCTTAAAGAGTTTTGGGAAAAGAAAAAAGACATGTTTAAGTCAGGAGACTTGATGTCTTCCTTCATCGATCAGTCTAGGGCGGGTACTAAGTTCATCAGCGACGCACTTAAAGATATGGGTGTAACCGATCAGAAATTACTAGACTCGTTAGATGTTCGGGGTTTATGGCACCTCTATTACGGAAAAACCGACGAGCAAATTAAAACTGCTGGCTTGAGGTATTTTGAACCTATCCGCGACGCTCTTAATGATCACGGTATTACAAACGAGCAGTTCGGCGAGTATTTGATTGCGAGAGTTGCACCAAGTAGAAACAAACATTTAAAAAGTCTTTATGCAGAGTTGATGAATGACGCAAAAGACGAAGGCACGAAAAACGAAATCAAAGAAATGCTTGAAAAGCGCGGAGATTCTTTGAGCGGAGTTTCAACAGAAGTAGCAATCCAAGTTGTTCAGAAGATGGAGGCTGACGAAGCCTTCATGAATTTCTTAAAAGATGAGAGAGAGCCGCTGCAAAAATTTTACGATATGAACCGCGAGGCGATTGATATTCGCGCAACCTCTCAGCTTATTCAAAAGACTGAAGCTCTTGACGAGGTGACAGCCATGGTTCAAGCCAGCTCATCTTTTAACTGGAAAAAAGATGGCGGTTCCAAAATAATGTATATGCGAAACGGTAAAGAGGATAATTACTCTTACGCTCCTATGCAGGGTTTCGAGGGCGCTCAAGAAACTCAAAAGCTTTACGATAACGAAGAAGCTTACGAAGTTTTAGGTAAATCAAGCAGTGCTTCAGGGAGAGCGTGGGACCAGCCTAAAAATAAATTTCTATTTAAAGGAGCTTTCGGTAGGAAAGAAGACACCCTCGGGCCTAATCCCGAAATGGTGTTCGCGGTTTCTCAAGATCAATACTTTCAAAGCGGGATACGGGGGGCTAAAAACGAGGTGTCCAATTCGTTTGGTGCGGCTTTTGAACTATTCCGAGCGGTAGCGTACCACAACAGTAAAGATGTAAGCGGGCTACCCTTGGTCGAGCTTCCTGATCAAATCAAGGATATCATAGAAAAAGATCCCAGCGTTATTGAATCGACTCGCGAAATGTTTGAAGGCAAGGACGCGATTTTTGAAAAAGATTTTAACCCGATCCAGACCAAGAAAGACTACACGATAAGTACTAAGTCTATAACAGTTGATGGGGAAGAGGTTGAAGGTTTTAAAATGGTAACCCGCGAGATTAACACGGAGTTTCAAAACGACAACCATGTTTTCGTTTACCGTAAAAATGGTGTCCCTCAATATATAAAGTTTAGAAAAAACCTAGCGGGTAGTAGGGTTGCAAGATCCGTAAAAAATCTACGCTACGAGGCGCTCCCAACTTTTCTTAAAGGGGTGAACAGTGTAACGCGGTTTATGGCGAGTATGTTTACATCCAAAAACCCCGCTTTCATGATCCCCAACTTTATCAGAGATTTGGGGACTATGTTTATACACTTAACCGAAGATGACAAAAAGCAATTTGTAAAAGCAGCCTTTAACCCCAAGCGGTTGGGTGGTTTTATTAAACATATCACATTAGCCGAGCGTAAAAATTTCAAAGGAGATATTATAGAGCTCGACCCAGGCGACTTAACATCTGAAGAGTACGCCAAGAAACTTATAAAGGATGGTGACTACGCAAAGGTTTATCAATTAGCAAAGGCTTCCGGAGCGAAAGTCGGGTATTTCAGGCACAAATCAATACCAGAATTGATTGATGAGATGAAAGCAGACACGGGTAAGTCCAGAAAAGGGGTGCGCAAAAAGTGGAACTCTTTTGTTAACTACCTAGACACGGTTAATACGGCTTTGGAAAACTCCATCCGGATGTCCGCTTTTGCTTCTGCTATTGAAGCTGGGTTTACAACCCATCAGGCGGCAGTCATATCAAGAAATGTAACTGTAGACTTCAACCAAAAAGGGGAGCTCACTCAGACAATGGGTGCGCTATTTGTGTTCTTTGGTGCTTCGATGAATTCGATGCATCGAATGATGTCTACTTTTAAGAAGCGGACTCCACAAGAAAGGAAGAAGCTTATTATAGGGATCGCGGGTGCTTCTTTCGCCCTTAATATTTTTAACCGGTTAATGGACGATGACGATGAGGAGCCTTTGCCTGATTACGACACTATCTCCGAATTCAGACGAGACACTATGGCGATTGTCGGTGACCCTCGTGATAAAAACACCGGTTACTTTGGCGTGCCACTTCCTCTCGGGTACAATATGTTTTGGACTCTCGGGCAAACAGCCGGCGATGTTTTTGCAAAATATGTAATGGGTAGAGGCGGTGCAGGGGCTGTTGATTTCCTAACTAGAAACTTAAACGCTACTCTTAACAGTTTTAACCCAGTAGGGGGTTCTACCTTGGCCACCGCTATGATCCCAACCGTCGGGAAACCTATGGCTGAGTTATGGGCAAACCAAAACTTCATGGGTATGCCTATAAGAAATGAAGATCGTCCATATGAAGCAGTAAAACCAGCTCATATGATGGACCCGAAAAGAACACAAGAGCATTGGACTGCTTTATCTGAAGGTCTCAACAGTCTTCTCGGAGGGAGTGATCAAGTTAAAGGGTCAGTAGGTGGTATGTTTGGAGGCCAGCCACTTAAAGGTCTTGAGGGGACTGACTTAAAGTTTGATATCTCAGGAAGTCAGATGGAACACTTACTTCTCGGTTATGCTGGAGGTCCCGGACAAATAATTAATATGATGTTCGGGAGTCTTGTATTCCCTGCTTTTTCTGAAGAGAAAGACTATGGGACTTATGACCCCAATAAAATGCCGATCGCGAACCGGTTCTACCGATCATCCACCCACGGCTCACGAGTTAAGAACTTGTACTACCAAGTTCGGGAAGCGAATAAAATCGCAGAGCGTGCTACAAAAGCCGCAAAAATAGCGGGACCTAAACAATTTGCAGAAGCTAACAAAAATATGCGGGACCTACTCGCGTTGTCCGGAAATATAAAATATACCGACGCATTTAAGAAAAAGGTCGCTGCTCATAAAGCAAAGATCGAAAGCTCAAAAAGCTTAACACAGGATCAAAAATTGCAACGCATTGCACAGCTAGAACAGAAAGAACATGCTGCCTTTGTTAAGGTCATCAAAAAAGCGCAGTCGCTCGGAATCTCATAAATGAAGCAAACCAATCTACGTCTTAATCAAAAGCAGGAGGAAAAGCTCGTAAAGTATGCACTCGAAAGAGTAGAGCAGCTTAAAGAGGATAACCGCGAGCGTATTGAACACGATAAGATATCGTGGAAAACATATCACAATGATCGGTCTGATCGGGTAGGGTATGACGGAATATTTAGCCACTCCAATCTGTCAGTTCCTATGACATCTCTTGTGGTTGATCACTTCATGGCCAGGGCCGAAGATGAGATCACAGGAACCAGTCCATATTTTAAATTCGATGCACAGGGAGCTGGAGACATCGATATGGCTGAAGCGTATGATAAATATTTTAATTGGAAGATTGAAGACCAGGCAAATACGAGAGAGCGACTCGAAGAATCTTACCTTCACTTATTTATACAGCGTGCATTAATTTTAAAATCTACTTATCGGGAAGATGTCTCGACATGGTACGATTATGAAAGAAGTGCTCTGTTTAATAACGAAACTCAGGAGTTTGAAGAGATTCCAGGTGAAGGGCCCATTATTGAAGGAGAAGCTCAATTCATCCCAGAGATGAATCCTATGACCGGCGACACAGAGCTTCGACTTTCGACCGACCCCTCATTCCAAATGATTCCGGGCGTTCACGAATTCCAACCTCTTCCGCAAGGTGTCCCAACTCAACAGGTGAAGTACAAAGGCCCAAGGTCGGAGGTCATAGATTCTGACCGTTTCTTATGCCCGTCTCATGCAGAGTCTTTGGATGAAGCCGACATCATCGTTGAATTGTACGACAAAGATTTAAGATGGGCTCGTGAAATGTTTCTTGAGCGTGAATGGATGAGTTTTGGGGACTATGTAAATCTTGTAAAGAAGGACGCAAACCCAAGAAGCCCGATCGAAAAGAATGAGGAGAGAACGGAAAACTTAGACTTTGATTCTGACGAGAACCCAAGCGTTCAAGTATTGGAGTGTTGGATGAAGCGTGATGTTCTTGGTACCGGTACTCCGCAAGAATTTTGTGTATTCATAGACCCTGAGACCGAGAAACCGTTATACTATGAATTCGTCGCTAAGCTGACTCCCGACAACCAGGTTCCTTACACCGCCGTATCGATTGGCAAAGACCGAAACCATTGGTGCGGGCGCAGCCTGCCCGAGCGTATCCGATCCTTTCAGGAGTATGTGGACAAACAGTTTAATTCTCAGAGCTATCGCAATGAGCTTGCGGCTAACCCTATCGTAGGTGTCAACCCCCAGGCTGTTGAAGATGAGCCGGAAGATGTTGAACTTCACGCAGGTAAGATTTTCGAATTAAAAGATCAGAGTAGTATCGACGAGTTCATTCAATTTGCAGCTATCCCAAATGTAGATATTCGAACTCAGGATCTTATAGATTTTGTATTCGGTATTGTTCAATTATGGCTCGGGGTAAGTAATATGGCACAGGGCGATTATCAGGCATTGGCTCCCGCAAATACAGCAACTGGTGTGGAAGCAACCTTAAGAGAAGCTTCCAAGATCGGTCGTCGTTGGATGCGTCGCATTGTCCGCGGCTTTGAGCAACATCTTACGAAGCTTGTCCAGGTATCAATGGCTACCATGGATGAGGAAGAAGTATTTGAGTATATGGAAGGTGATGTTCGTGCCTTTGGCGTCATGACCCCGGATGCTATCCGTGATATCGGTATCAATGTCCGAGTTATTTTGTCGCAGGACCAGGGACAGCGTGCGATAGAGAAAGCAAACTTGGCATTACAGACTCAGGACAGATATTTCCAATCGCCGCCTGAAATGCGTCCCTTTATTCGTCCTATGCTCAAGCGTATTTTGGATGCTATGGGATTTGAGAAGACCGATGAGCTATTACCCCCCGAAGCACCGGCTGATCCAAAGACCGAGGCGGAGATCGCTAAGATGTTGGGTGATAACGCTGCACAGGGCGGAGGCGAGTCTCCTGAGCCAACCGATGGCGTTAATGCAGCAACCGCTGGTATGGGTAATAGTAATCCAACTGGCATGAATCAATATCAAGGATAATTTATATGAACAAGTATACACATGTAAAGGAAGGCACTTATACGCTTTCAAAAAAACAACAGCGTATTATAAGCTCCCGCATTATAGAAAACCAAAAAACTGTAGAACGCATGTTTGGGTATTTTTTCCCTAACTTCGGTGCCTCTTTAGGTGTTTCTTTTGACGGTATTAACGGTTTTATCAGTAAAGTAAATCGGGCTAAGTCCGTGCTCTAGCCTGATGCGTAAAAACGCCCAGCAGAAAAGAGCCGATAATATCTCCGTAAGAACTTCGGAAATATTACGGCCAGCTAAGCGAAAGAGCGGAAGACAAAAGA
>Ga0070750_10001921_pt1 | contig 11565 bp, 15 predicted proteins | sample VirMetDEL_Nov_24_FD_77013 | JGI IMG/M metagenome (GOLD analysis project Ga0070750, IMG submission 77013) | Aqueous microbial communities from the Delaware River and Bay under freshwater to marine salinity gradient to study organic matter... | ecosystem: Environmental > Aquatic > Marine >...
GCTGATAGCAAACTATGCGTTACTGACCGATAAATTAATCATCAGTTCACCTAATGAAATATTCAATGCGTGGACAAAAGAAGATTACCCATTTCATGTCCGCCATTATACGTTAGAAGAAATGACGGCATTGTTGAATAAGCATGGCTTCAAAGTTGATCATGTTTATACACAGTACGATAAAATACCCGGCGACATTTACGAAGCAGATGATGGTCGAACATTAATACTGGTGGCGTCAAAATGAGAACAATGAAATTTATTAATCCTGAAACAGGGCATATAGGTAACGTCAAACTCGATCCCGTTCGTTACGTACACGGTAAGAAAAAGATAGGCGATCTTTTCCCAAGAAAGGCAACGCTTGCGATGGCATCGCAGGGATATGTACCTAAAAATTCATTGACGAAGGCGCAATTAAAAGCGATTGGATCATGAAGGTAGGTGTATATCTACCGGGCAATAATGATGAGCATTGCAAAGTGCTCGAAGCATTTCATGAAGGCTTATTAAATACCGGATTTGATTCATGCTTGTATGATGTTGAAGATTACAAAAGCGATCTTGATCTTGCTGTCGTGTTCGGTGTAGGTAAGCATGCAGTACCTTACAGCATGCATCGAGGCAACATAATCAAAGAGCAAAAAGCGCAAGGTAAAAATACTGTTGTTTTAGAGAAGGGATATATAAAAAGAGATCATTATTATTCAGCAGGTCTTAATGGTCTGAATGCAAATGCAGATTTCAATAATAAACTTTCTATTGGCGACAGATGGGAAAAGCTGGATGTTAAGTTAGAGCCGTGGCGTATAAGACAAAAAGGTCCTATTTTACTTTGCGCGCAAGTGCCATGGGATGCCTCAGTTCAGCATACAAATCATATTGAGTGGTGCGCGCAAACTGTCGCATGGCTGCATTCAATGAAGCTCGAAGTTATATTCAGACCTCACCCGCTGGCGCTGACTGCAACGCCTGCAATGTTAGGTACGATTGAATCGAGAGGTACGCTCGAAGAAGAATTTAAACGCGCGCGTGCTGTGATTACTTTTAATAGTAATTCAGGCGTCGATGCATTGCTTGCAGGGGTTCCCGCATTTTGCGCTGATGCAGGATCAATGATCTACGATTACACTCCGCGAGCAACATCGAATGCGCTTATAAGTAATGCAATAATGGATCGCCAACAGTTTGCATACGATATTGCCTACGCGCAATGGAACCTTGAAGAAATGCAGCAGGGGCTTCCAGCAAAACATTTATTAGGTGAGGCGTATGTCTGATAACAAGATAGTAAGCCTAGCAAATACGACAAATGACAATGCCTATCAATCAGTCGAAAACTGTCTTGAACTTGCATTAGAAACACAGCGAGAACAAGATCTTGGGAAGAAGTGCATCGTACTAATTCTCGACGATGATCATGATCATTATAATGTAGCATCTTTTACAGCCGGGATAAAAAGCTCGGAAATTGTCGCTCTGCTATCGGCAGAAAAACTATCACACTTGAATGCAATGGGGTACGGTAATGATTAAAATGTTTATAGGATACGACCCGGGTGAAATTGTTGCCTACCATACTTTTGTTAATAGCATCATGCGCAGATCAAGTGTCCCGGTTTCGTTTACGCCTATCATGTTAAACCAGCTTCCTGAATTAACCCGGCCTCGCGATCCTTTACAGTCAAATGAATTTGCTTTTTCGCGCTGGCTCGTACCTTACCTTTGCGGGTATGAAGGATGGGCTATCTTTGCTGATTGCGATATGCTGATGCTCGAAGATATCAAAGAACTTTGGGATCTGCGGGATGAATCAAAAGCTGTTCAAGTGGTAAAGCATAATCATGTCCCGGAAAATGAGCTAAAATATCTTGATACGATACAGACAAAATATGAGCGCAAAAACTGGTCTTCCGTGATGTTGTTCAACAACAGAAAATGCGAAGGACTGACTCCCGAATACGTAAACACGGCGCATGGCCTTGATCTGCATCAGTTTAAATGGCTTCCAGATGAACTAATTGGGGAGATCCCGAAAGAATGGAACTTCCTTGTAGACTATTACGAGGCTGAAAATTCTGGTAATATCAAGAATCTTCATTATACAGAGGGCGGACCGTATTTTAAGGACTACATAGATTGCGACTTTGCGGAGGAGTGGCAAGAAGAGTTTATCGACATGACTTTCTGTAAGCAGAAGGAGTAAGACATGGCAGTTACCGTTATCGCCACCGTTGGCGCACCGAACGCGAACAGCTACTTGACAGTGGCTGAAGCCGATACCTATTTTGAATCCCGTTTAAATTCTACCGCTTGGACAACCGCAAGCGCAGGTGATAAAGATATCGCTGCTGTTATGGCGACGCGCACCCTCGATCATTGGATAGACTGGGACGGCGATAAAGCCGATCTGATAGAAAACCAAGCGCTGCGATGGCCGCGCCATTCCGTGTATTACCGGGACGGCGAATCTATCGACAACGACATCATCCCTGTTTTCTTAAAAGAGATCACAGCAGAATTGGCGATGTATTTATTAGCCGTCGATATCACAGCAGAACCAGATACGAAAGGCTTCAGTGAATTAACTGCCGGTCCATTGAAACTGGTTATTGATAAAGAAGATCGCGACAGCACAACTGCCATACCTGATTTCATCAAAGCAATGATCGAGCCTTACGGACGAATAAGATCTCGAACAGGATCAGGCACGAAAGATTTGATTAGGAGTTAGTCATGGGCCTAGAAACAGTATTTAGATCGGTTGCAGACATTGCGCAAAATGTTTTTGATGGCGTTTACGTATCCGCCCGGTTCGAGGCGATATCCAGCACAGCATATAACGCATCTGCGGGCGTAGTAAGCACAACAGCATCGAGTGTTACAACAACCATGCTATTTGATAGTTATTCCCAAAAAGAGCAGGAAAACGACAAGATAGAGCCGACAGACGTAAAAGGATTGACTTCGCAGAACTTATTATCCGTCCAGCCTAATTTAAAGCATCGTGTGCATCGCGTAATTGCGGGTTCTAGCGCGGTTTACGAAGTTATAGGCATTGAGCAAGATCCTGCTGGTGCGCTCTGGATTTTGCATTTGAGAGAGTCATGACCGTACGCTTCACTAATCTTCGGCAATTTGAAAAAGATATTAAAAAGTTTGTCGAATTGACAGGAGCAGATGCTGATCAAGTCGTGCGCAAAGTCGCGCTTGATATATTTGCAGGGGTTACGCGCAGGACGCCTGTTGATACAGGACACGCGCGCAGCGCATGGGCTTTGAATTACGGCGCGGCGCCTAAATCGAATAACGGTATTGAAGGCGGCGGCTCTGCTGCTGCGACCGCAGCGAACGGCGTCGAGGAGACTAGTTTTCTTACCTCAAAGCCTCAAGATACTGTTTGGATCACAAATAATCTACCCTATATTATTCGCCTAGAAAAAGGGCATTCTAAGCAAGCGGATAAAGGCTTTATGGTGCAGCGTACGTTGAGCGTAGTTGCGCAAATGGTCAGCGATGCAGTCAAAGAGGTTCAATAATGAGCTTTACTACAGCAAGGCGAGTTATCGAAAGACGATTACAGGTTAACTGGGATCTGACGCCTATTGCGTGGGAAAACGTCGCGTTCAGTCCGCCAAAAGAAGTATCTTGGTTATCGATGAGAATAGAGGAAAATCGCACTGATAGAATTACCGTAAATACGCCTGCAACGCATCGTACCTATGGCACCATCTTTATCGATATTAATACTCCTATCAATACTGGAACTACTGCTGCTCGTGACTACGCAGATCAATTAGCTATCATCTACCGGGACTCACAATTCGACGGCATCACCTGCCTAGCAGCAAGTCTTTCAAATGGCGCGCAAGAAAACGGATGGTTCAGAGTGACGATGCGCATTCCATTTTACTGGGATGGCAGTTATATTCAGCCTTTAAGTTTTTACCTTGATTCTCCAGAAGCCATTGCAGTAGTAAATGCAATGACAGTCGAACCCGACAAGCCTCGACAGGAATTGATCAATACATTAGTTCAATCTCTGCTAGATGCAGGCGTATGGGATACGTTCGACGTACTTTACATATTTGCAGCAGACGATACGCAATCTTCTTTAATAAACTGGGTAAATCCGGGAGCATTGTCTGCGACCAATGTAGGAAGCATGGCATTCGCAGCAAATCAAGGTTATCTAGGAGCGAACAGCCGTTACTTACAAGTAGGTAATGGTGTTGCATGGTCGGCGGTCGGCGGATACTCAAGTGTATCTGCGCATTATGGCGTATGGTGCTTTACTGATTCAGCAAGTAGTACGCTAAAATATGAAGTCGGTGCGCAGGACACATCTTCTTTTGATTCCAACCAATTAGGCTGTAACTCTCTAGCGAACACTGCTATTGGATTTATAAATGGTGGACAACAATTAAACGTAAACAATGGAGGTACTGCGGTAGGGCATACAGAAGTCACTATAAAAGCTACTAACGACAGACGAATATATAAAAATGGGGTTTTGGGAACTTACAATACTACCAACAGCGCGGGAAATGTTCCCCCGACTGCTGTGCGTATCGGTGCACATGAAGGAAACGAAACAGATAGAAGAATAAGTATTTTTCACATGGGTACGAAGCACATTACCGCACAAATTGTTGCCATCCATGCAGCATTTGATGCGTACATGAGCGGATTGTAAATGAGCTTCAATACAGCGCGCAGAGACATCGAAAGACGGTTACAGGACAACTGGGATATAACTCCTATCGCATGGGAGAATGTCGAGTTCAGTCCTCCAAAAGGCGGTGATTGGATAATGATGACTATATTTGAAGAGCGTGCAGATCGCATCACTGTAAACACTCCCGCAACGCATCGCGTTACCGGAACGATCAGCATAGACATAAATACACCTATCAGCATCGGCAGTTCAGCAGCGCGAGTGTATGCAGCAGATTTAGCTGTTATATTTCGAGACTCTCAGTTTAACGGGATTACTTGTCGAGAAGCATCTTTAACCAATGTAGGTGATGTTGATGGCTGGTTTAGGATGACATTGAACATTCCATTTTATTGGGATGGGATATACTCGCCTCCTTTCAGTCTGCAATTAACTGTGCCAGAATCAGTTGCAATAGTGCAGGCAATGACAGTCACGCCAGCCGCTGACAGACAATCTTTAATCGACAATTTAGTTAGGGCACTTATGGACGCAGGAGTATGGGATAAACTAGATATCCTATACATACAGGCAGCGCACGACGCACAGGCGGCATTAATTAACTGGGTAGATCCCGGCCCTTATGACGGAATTCCGATGGGCGGAATAGCTTTTATAACAGACTACGGGTACGATCCTGTTGGCGGCATTGGGAATGATGATTACATAGATTGTGGATCTGCAAGATGGGGCGAATTAGCCCACCACGGCGGGACGAGTACGCACATGGGACTATGGTCACAGTCTACAGAATCATCTAACTTCCCATGCATAGGAAGCGATACTCAGCTTGTCGGCGGCGACATAATGAACAATAAGTTGATTGCCTATTCGTCCGGTTCGATAAGAGGAACGCATAATTCAAATTCAAATTTTGCCGTAGCCGTAGCTTCCGGCGTTGGGCATGCTGTGACCAACAGAAACGGCACTACTTCACATCAAGTCTATAAAAACGGTGAACTTGCCGGTAGCCCTAACACTACCTACAACAAGGTAACAGTATCCAACATAAACTTAATGCGCAATGACGCGCAGGGTACGACTTCGAGATCGCAGAGCATTACGCATATAGGCTCATCTTTAACAAGCACTGAAGTCGCTGATATGTATGCTGCCTTCAATGCCTATATGAGCGGATTGTAAATGACGCTTTCAATCTCTTTTTACTGGGATGGCGTGCATTAAACGTCATGCATGAAAGCATCGACGCGCTACCTTCACGAAACATTGATACGCCTTTTGAAAGGCGCAATCCATGCGTGGGAAGAGTGGCTTAAAAGAGAAAGTAAAGATTAGTTTTTAGCGCCACGTTTAGGCGACTCTAGTCCTAACTGTTCGATATGCTGCTGCGGCTGATGCTCATAAGTCGATTTGATATCTTTGCGAATATCTTTTTTATCGATACCGTATTCTAAGCAATATGAATCAACATCAACATCAACGTAACTTACTATTTTAATCCTCATGACATTTCGCCCACTAAATGATCCATAAGTGCTGTCGTATATTCTGCGGCGACTTTTTCAGATTCAGTTTCTTCTGAATAATCACCTACAGGAACGACGTTGTTATTGCTATCGGCATACAGTACCCAAATAGGACCGGTCGAATCAAAAAGATTCATTCCTTTTCCCTTGAATGCTGCCATAACATATTTCTTCCACTCTAGATCTTGATCTATGAATAGTTCATTTATTTTTTTCTTCGTTACTTTGGCGGTAGACTGATACAGACTTATTTCGCCATCAACTTCTACCACGAATGTTACTTTGATATCTTTCATGTTATTTCTCCGCTTTCTGTTAGTTCTTAGGTATAAATATATGACAGCTTATTATGAATTGCAAGTATTAAATCAAATTAAAATACCCCGGATAATGGGGACCTATAATACCGGTAATATTCCGGCTTCTCGGAAATCCGTATTTTAATGCGATTTCTGGCGATTTCTTGCTCCTCCGAGCTTGGAACCCAGTCGTTGTGGAAACCTATGGGAAAAGGCTTAAATATTCGCGCAGGATCTGGATTCATGCCCCTACAGAGCATCTCTTCCCGGAGTTCCGTATACCTTTTCTCCAAATACAGCCCTTTATCATAGAAAAACTTAACATGGCCCTTGTTCAAGGTATATTTATCCGGGATGCCATATACCCCGTTTTTGGCACACATGCTGCGAAGCAATGCCGGGCGCACCATAAAGATCTCCCGGTACTCGGCGATTAAATGCTGGTCGGTTAATTCCTCCGCCGGGATAATGTTAATTCTGGTCATAGCGTTCTCCTCTTTCTAAGTGTTTCAGAGCCTATATTATATAGGGGAAAATCAAATCATAAACTAGTGGATCATGAAATATACCTTCCACTTAGCCACTTACTTATTGATTTGCAATATACTTATGCCACTTAACTCGGAATAAAAAAAGGGATTTCATTTTCTGAAAACTCCTAATTGAGCAAATTTATCCGCAAAAGCCAATTAACAGAATAAATTCTTGTATATATAATAAAGCTCTTATAAACTACCCATACCGACACGCTGATTAGTCACGTTCAAAAGCCTCACTAATCAACTATGCCTCTCGGTTTAATCAACTAACTCTATAGAGGGGCACCGATATGTCATTTGCAGACGCTAACCGCACCGCGGTCCGTTACATCGAAGAATCTACTTGGGGCGTTCCGCCTACTGGCCCTGCTATGCAGGATCTTAATTTCACATCCGAATCTTTAAACGGAACGTTTGATTCCGTTACATCCGATACCATACGATCCGACAGAAACGTATCCGACATCACGCAAGTCGGTGGCGGTGCTGGCGGCGATATTAATTTTGAATTAAGGTACGCAGAAATGGATCGCCTTATTGAGGGCGCTATGCTAAGTCAATGGGTGACCACCCGTGTTTCTGCTGCTATCGCATCATGCGTCGTTTCAGCAAGTCGCATCAAATGTGATTCGAGCGCAATGAACAACGTGGTTGTCGATCAGCATTTACGAGTAACCGCATCCGTCGCAGGCAATAACCTCGATGTACGGGTAACGGGAGTCAGTACCGTAGGTGCAAATACCACCCTTGATGTTGTTAATGCATCATCAGGCGCAGCCGTATCCTTTACCTCTGAAATATTTTCAGCAGGCGCAGGCGTCGTACAAGGCAAGGTTATTCGCAACGGCACGACTAATAAATCCTATACTATTGAAAAAGAATTTGCAGACGTCAGTTCATTGCACCAATTTGACGGAATGCGTGTAGGCTCGATGAGCCTTAGTTTTGAATCACAATCAATACTGACGGGATCATTCAGCTTTAACGGGCAAGGAGTTACCCTTGCCTCGACCACGATTGCCTCGACAACTGCGGCTGTAATATCGAACCCAGTAATGAACGCATCGGGCAACGTAGGTGATGTTTGGGAAGGATCGAATATTGCAGGCGGCGTTTGCTTTCAATCATTCAGTATTGATTTGACGAACAACAACAGGGAACAACCTAAAGTCGGCCAAAGCGAACTGGCGGGGATTGCGGCAGGTCGCTGCGAAGTTACTGGAAGCATGACGGCTTATTTTGAAAACAATTCACTGGTTAGTAAATTTGTCAACGATACCAATTCAAGTTTTCGCACTAAGGTGACGGATTCAGATGGCAATAGTTATCTGTTTACCGTACCTAATACAAAATATACTGAAGCAACAATAGAAGCAGGCGGAGCCAATTCAGATGTTGTACAGGATTTAACCTATGGCGCAATCGTCGATGCCGGCGGCACCTACGCAATACAGATCGATGCGTTAGATTAATATTTTTATAACGGGGAGTAAAAACAATGGACTTAAGTAAAAGCTACGCAATGGATGTAAAAGCATCCGAAGAAGGTAAATGGATTGATCTTGATTCAACAACCTCATTATTGATACGTCGATATGGGTGTAGATCATTTCAAAAATATCTTTCTGGATTATTAGCGCCGCACAAAAAAGCGACACAACGCGGATCACTCGATGATGATCTTGCAGAGCAGATCTTAACCCAAGCGATTGCAAAAGAAATTCTAGTGGACTGGAAAGGGCTAAAAATAGACGACAAAGAAGTGAAGTACAGCGTCGAGAAAGCCGTCGAAATTTTATCCAATCCCGTTTTTAAAGAATTTCGCGATGACGTTGTTGCATGGTCTCAGGATTTCCAGATTTTTCGAGAGGAGGAGATTGAAGACGCAGTGGAAAAGTAACCGCCTACTTAAAATGGAATTTAGAGTGGGGGAAGCATGAGGAATTTTTAGAGAAGATGAAAGACAGCGGCAAAGTCAATACTGCCGCACTTGATTCAAAGCCTGATTATCCAAGTGCTTATTTTGAGTATATTGCAGCATTTAATTTACTCAATAGAAGTCGAAATCAGGGAATGTCGCAAGGTTACATTCCCTTGACAGAGATAGAAGCGTACATAAGGCTTTATTTAATTGAGGATATAGAAATGTTTGTAACATTGATAGTCGAGATGGACAACGTATATCTAGATAAGAGTAGATCGCATGGCTAATTTTCTATCCACTTTTGGCGTAAAACTTGATGCATCGGGAGTCCAGAAAGGCGCAAAGCAAGTACAGGCCTCCGTCGATGGGATGTCGCGCAATGTACGCGCTCAACAAACGAAGATGGCGGGCGGTTTTGACCGACTGAAAAAATCTATCTTTTCAATGAAAGGCGCGATCGTAGGAATCGGCGGCGCATTATTATTTAAAGCAACAATCGGTCAAGCAGTCGAGTTTGAAACAGCAATGAAAGAAGTCTCGACGTTGCTTTCAGGCGATGCAAAAAATTCTGTTGACGGCATGACGGACTCTGTACGCGCATTATCAGCAGAGTTTGGATCAAACAGACTTGAACAAGCAAAAGGTCTTTATCAGGCAATATCAGCAGGCGCTGAACCCGGTGCGCAGGCAATCGAAGTATTGACTGCTGCGAATAAATTAGCAGTGGGCGGCGTAACAGATGTCGAAACAGCCGTCGATGGCCTAACGACGGCAATGAATGTCTACGGCGCAACAGGGTTAACAGCAGGCGAAGCATCGGATGCTTTATTCGTTGCAATGAAAGCAGGTAAGACAACCGTCGGCGAACTATCTGCATCATTAGGTAAAGTGATCCCGCTTGCGGTATCAGCAGGACTATCCTTCGATGAGTCAGCCGCAGCCGTCGCCGCACTTACAAAAGCAGGTATATCCACTCGCGAATCAGTAACGGGCCTTCGTGCAATATTGGCCGCTGTTGCAAAGCCATCGAGCGAAGCCGCAGAGCTCGCAGAAAAATTAGGCATTAATTTTTCAGTATCTGGATTAAAAGCACAGGGCTTTGCTGGATTTATGGCAGAAGTCAGCGAAAAAACAGGCCGCAGCACAGAACAGATCGCACAATTATTCGGTGGCGTTGAAGCCATCATCCCGGCATTAAACTTTGCCGGCGAAGCAGGCAAGAGCTTCAATGAAATTATGGAGGACATGGAAAACAAGACAGGTGCGACGCAAGAAGCGTTTGATGCTATGAGCAAAACAGCAGGGTTTGCACTAGGTAGGATGAAGCAGGCACTTAGCAGAGTATTTGAGGCATTGGGAGCAGAAGGACTTGGCGCTGTAACTGCTTTTTCTGGCGCAGTAGTTAGCATGTCTGATGTCATTATCCAAAACACAGACCTAATTGTAAATCTTGCAAAACTGCTGGGAACCGGCGGCGCATTTTATATTGCACTAGTAGCATTGCCCGCCGTAGTCGAAATTGCCGCTATATCTGTGGCAGGGTTAACGGGGGCATTTATTGCACTTAAAGCATCATTAACTGGGATTGCCCTTACCTCCTTGCCCGCTTTTATGGGCGGCCTTGCTTTATCGACGCCGGTTACTCTGCAGGCTGCAAAAGCAGTGGGCGTTATGGCTTCTGCATTGAGCCTATTATCTGTTGCTATGGTAGGAGTATTAGCGTTTCAATTCGGTAAATTACTGCATGATGAATTTGAAATTGTGCGCGTAGCTGGAGTAGGCATGACCACTGCCTTGTTAACTGCGTGGGCAAACTTAAAATACAGTATAACAATAGTGACACTGACTATAGTTGAAAAATGGAATTTTGCGCTTAACAACATGCGGGAATCGTTAGCTCAATTTCTTCTTATCTCCTCAAAATACACGCCTTTTTTATCCGACGAAACAGTGGACGACATGGTTTCATCTGCAAAAGCCTTGCGCGCGGCGGTTGCTGGAAGCAATTCTGCAATAAAAACTTCAACAGCCGAAGCCACCGCTGAAAGAGACAAAGCAATCGCGTCCATTAAAGATTTTGCTGATGCGCAGGCTGATTCTATAAAGGGGTATACGGGCATACAAGGCGCGGCATTGCCAGTTAAAGATTTAATTAAAGACTCGGCGGACGAAACGAATAAAGCAACAATGCGCAACGAAGAATTCACCGATGCGATAACAGATCTTATTGAAAAATTAAAAGAAGAAAATGAAGTATTAGGGCTAAGCGATCGCGCCATATTGCAACGTACGCTAGATCTTAATCAGGCAACAGAGGCAGAAAAAAATAATGCGCTTGCTCTTTTTGACTCTACCGTAGCACGACAAGCAAACATCGATGCGATGAAACAAGAAAAAGACGCAAAAGACGCCTTAATGAAAGAAGGAGCGAATGTATCCGCAGGCTTACTAACTCCTACAGAAGAATTTAATAAAGCGCTTGAACGTACGCAACTACTTTATGACAACAACGCGATCAGCGCCATCGAACTTACGAAAAGAAACGCGCAGCTTAAAGACGAATTTCAAAAAGTACAGGACAAGGCAAAAGGAACTGATA
>Ga0070750_10001925_pt1 | contig 11549 bp, 6 predicted proteins | sample VirMetDEL_Nov_24_FD_77013 | JGI IMG/M metagenome (GOLD analysis project Ga0070750, IMG submission 77013) | Aqueous microbial communities from the Delaware River and Bay under freshwater to marine salinity gradient to study organic matter... | ecosystem: Environmental > Aquatic > Marine > Coastal...
CTTTACGCTCTATTTTATCCATATCATACTTTAGTATGTTTCTACCTTTACCACCACCTATATCTATTATTTCATAATCAAAAGATCCATCTGGATTTTTCATTACAAACTCTTCTGTTATTTTAGCATTTGGTGCTAATGAACCGTTTTCTAAAACATCTTCCATAGCAAATATACCAACGTTAGCTAGTAATTGTAACATTTCATTATTTATATCTGGTGTTGTAGCTATTAACGATGTATCTGATTCTAATATAGAACTTAATGCTGTATTATTTATAACTAATTGGCTTTCAAACATAGGACCTTCAAATACTAAGCTTTGACTACCATCTTCATTTAAAAAAAGTTTAACGTCATACCCGTCTGTTTTAGAAAAACCAGGACGACCATTCATAATAGCATTAGCTACACTATATTCATAGTTATTATTAACATCAAAGTTTTCATCATCAACAACTGATAATTCAGTTACAACATTTTGTAAAAAATCTAATGAGGTTTGTGGCGCTAGTTCTAATTGCTTTAATCTTACATTTTCATAATAACAAGTTGGAGTAGTACACTTCTTATCTTTGATAGCCATTTTAAGTTTAGCATACTCAACGCCAGTACCTTCATAAGCATTGTCTAATATCTTAAACTCGTAATCAGATGTTTCAGCTAAATACTGTTTATTGTATGCTATAGCGTTACTCTTATTTACTTGTTTTATAATAAGGTTATTAGTTATGTTTTTATTTTCCATATCTTATTATTGAGTTCTCATGTAAGATCCAGCGATATTAGATATACCACCTATAGCTCCAGTTATAGCTGCTGTTTGATCTGCTTGAGCTTGAGCTTGAGCTTGAGTAGCTGCACCGAGCATAGCAGCAGTTCTGTTAAGCTGTTGCATTTCTCTTTGTTCTTTTTGACTAAATACAAATTGTTTACCAGCAACATCAGCTTGCTGTAATCTCATTTGCTCTGATCTTAATTGTTGTTCTCTTTGTTGCTCGCCTTGAGCTCTTAGTTTTTCGTTTTGAGCTTCTTGACTTTCAATACTAGCAGCTACACCTTTTTTACTTCTAAGAGCTGCTTGAGCAAGTGCAGTAGCACCGCCTGCTGAAGCACCAGTTGCACGAAGTGTGTCTAGCGTATTAGCTAAAGCTAAGTCAGACTCTTCTATTTTTATCTCAGCAGCTTGAGTAGCTACTCCTAAATTAGCAAAAGGATTGCTAATAAGTGCAGATAAATCTTTTACATCTTCGTAAGGATTTATAATAGCTTGCCTATTATTTTCTAATTCAGTTAGTTTTTTCTGAAGTCTTTTTCGTTCTCTAGCTGCTCTTTTTGCCGCTCTTCTAGCTGCACCGCCGCCGAAGATACCGCCTATAGCGCTAGCTGCTCCACCTATTATTGCTGCTGCTGCTGCACTCATAATATTATATTTTTATTATTGATATCCATTGTTCATTACATAATTAGTTCCTACTGAAAATAATTGCTTAGGGCCACCTAAATCCGTAGTGCTATCAGTTGAAACAACTACTGTAGCAAAAAATCCTTTAACACCTGTCATACTATTTCCACCTCTTATTTCTGCTTGAGATAATGTTGAGTTATTAACAAGATTAGCTACATATTTATTTTCTTTTCTAAAAAATCCAGCGTGTATTCTAGGTAAACCAGGTTGATCTGTTCCAAATATAACTTGATAGTTTGAACTAGATATTGCTTGACCATCTGCAGGGTTTATAACATACTCACCTTCATTTAAGCTATATATTTTATTAGTAGAATCAGAATAAAATACTTGTGATCCATCTAATTTTGTTGCACCTGTTTCATCAGATCCAAAGCTAGAAACTTCCCAACCGTTACTACCTTCGTAGTTTATATTTTTAAATGTTTTAGAATAATTAGGTGCTGGGTTAAATATAAATGTTACAGATGAATTATTGTCAACTTCGTAGAAATTACCTCTGTTTACATTTTCAGAATAATGCTTGTAAAGCTTATTATCTTTTAATGTATACATACTATTTCTTAGACTTAAAATTTGGTCAGGCTTGTAAGTATAAAAACTTGTCCAACCTTTAACTCTTTCATCAAAAGAAACTGTATTATATGTTTGATTAGCTGAACCTACTCCACCTTGTAAACAAAGTGTATATTGCTTAGTATATATATCCCAACCACCTGTTAATCTACCTGGTAAAGATCCAGAGTCAATAGTGTTAAATTGATCTCTAAAATAATCATACATACCTGCTGTAGATATTTCTTCTAAACCATTTCCAGAAAGTCTTAATATAGCATTTCTATCTCTATCTGTAAAATACTTTCTATATCCATATACAGCAAAGCTTTCAGGGTTTTTAGATATACCAAACTCACCAGCGTAAGGAACTATTTGTCCTATAACTAAAGTACTTGATGTTACACTACCTCCGCCTTCTGCAGAATATATAGCGTCTTTGTCTATCAATGCTCTACTTACTTTATTTTCTTGAAATATAATTAAGTTAGTATCTTCAGCATAAAGCTTTTGTACAGTACCATTTACAGGATCTAAGCTCTTAGTTATATCTTCACCTACAGAAAATACATTAGTTTGGTTTATACCAGTTCTAGAATTAAATATACCTGAATATATTAAAGTATTACCTCTTATAAACCCATTTGGCTCTTCAGTTGTAGTATAAGCTCTAACTCCAAAATCAACACTTGTATTGTTGTAACCACCTCTTATTCTAGCTTCTTCAATAGCCCAACTAGTTTCTTGTTTTATTTGAGCGTTTGTGTATCTATTGTAACCGCCTATATCTTGAGGTATACCAAAAGAACCATTATAAATAAGCATGTTATTATCCCCTGAAATATCACTATTTATCTTCTTTAATAAAAAAGAGTTAAAATATTTTACTTCTATTGCTGCTCCCATATAAATATTACTTATTTATCGACTTAATTACATTATTGAATTTCAAAGTTATAGCTACTTGCGTTAGGTATACTTATAGTTCCTGTAAAACTTGGTGGTGGAGTTGTATTATAACACTCTGCAACTTTATTTCTAGCTGTAGTCTGAGATAAACTCATGTTATTAGGATTAGACCCATAATACCAATTGTTTCCAGGTGTAAAAGGACAAGTGTCACTTGTTATTATAGGATTACTTATAATAATAGTGTTACCTAAAACGTTACTTGTTAAGGTGCTCCAATCTGCTGTATAAAGATAAAAACCACTATCAGATCCTATGTTATTAAATTCAACTTCAACAAATCTTCTTGTTATAGTTCCTATAGTGTAATCTCTTTCAACAACACTACTTGGAGCAATACCATAAACAGCTGTTAAAACGTAAGTTCTAAAAGCTTGACCAGCATCAGATAATTTAATATTTATATTATAAGTATCTGATCTTAAAGACTCCGGTGGTGTAGATGTATTTTTTATTATACATTGCTGTACAAAGTTACTAGAACTAGCCGGATTATTAACTTCAAGAGCAAAAGGTGGGTTTGTTACTGTACCACCTTGAGATGTTGTAACGCTTTCTATAGTCCAATTTAAATCTTTTCTAGTATTAGGATTACTACTGTACGTTCCATTTCCAGAAAAAGCACCGTTTCTTCCATATATAGTTTTTATACTTATATCAGATGTGCTAGGTGTTATTGTTTCAGTGCTTGGAACTATGTCGGATGGTGAAGGTGGTGTACTTATGTTTCTATACATTTCAGGTGCTAAGTTTCCTAGTATTATTTCTTCTTGAAAAGAAATAGGTTGTGTAAGACCTGGTAAAACAGCTTCAAAAGTTAAATCAAATTTTCTTTCACCAGCGTTATTACCATAATATATATTATTAACAAAAGCACTTGTTACTTTTACACTATAACTATTTACCGCGTTGTTACCGACTAAAGCAAAATAAGATAAAACATCTTGAGATGGATCTTGTTGATCACTAACAGATACAAGAGAAAAACTAGTATAATCTGTTACAGGTGTCAATGCTTGTCCAAAATTATCTACTAATTGAAAATTACCAGTGTTTATATTGTCATTAGGCGCTATTCCTTCATCAAACGAGTTAAAATTAAAGTTAAATAAAGAATTACTTATACCAAGATCATTTAATATAGCTGTATTTAAATCATTAACTAAACCAGATGTAGATGTTTCATAATATATATCTAATAACGATGTAACCGGCTTTGTTTCTAATACACATAAACTATTACTAATTATATACGGAGGTGCTAATGGAGGTGGTGTTGTACCTGCTGTAGATAAATTTGTAATACCAAATTGATCTGACTGAACTTGAGATGTTGTTATTTCAGCTATAAATGGATTAGCTTCAGCGTTGTAATAAGCATATATAGGAGTTTGATCATCAAGTGTTGTAGTGCTAAAAGAACTTGGCCAATCAAAAGCGTCAAATAAAGGCTGTATAGTATTAGTTGTAAAAGTTTTTATATCTGGGTAATATTGTTGATTACCTATATTAGATTTAGAACTTGCTGGAGAAGATACCCATTGATCGCTATTGTTTTCTACTCTACCAATAAGCTCAACAGAGCTTCTAAATGTTTTATCTTGAGGTCCAACTTCAGATAAATCTCTAGGTATTTTATTTATATTATCATTAATTAAAACTATTCTAGAAATATTTTGATTTGGAGTAAATTGATTTTGACCTTCTAAGTCACCTTTTAAAGCCCCAGGAGCATATACATTATAGTATTCTTGTTCTTTTTGCTGTACAACTATTTTATACGAATACCAACCAAGCGGATTATAATTAGAACTTTGAACATCTCCATTATATAAACCAGGTTCTAAAGTAGATGGATTAGCATTAGCTGGACCTATTACGCTATTAAATAAAACTTTTAAAGAATTACCAGGCCAAGTGTCTGCAATACTTTCACTTATATATGGTGAATATAAAGACGGACCTGAGTAAGATATACCACTAATTGTAACAACATCATTATTATTTGATAATATTACATCGGATGTTCTTCCAAACTTATCAGATAATACAACTCCAACCTGATAACTTCTATTTGTTTTTAAACTACTACTAGGATATTCTATTCTACTAGTTGTGTTTCTATCGTTACTAGAAGGTTCAAAAGTTATAGTTACACCATTGTTAACAGAAACACTTTGACTAACTTCTATAGATGTTATAGTAGGAGATCCTGTTGTTTGTTCTACTAATAAACCAACAGGAGAACCTGTAAAATAAACTTCACTACCTACCTCTATAGTACCAGTAGTAGAACTTATATTTATAGTAGTACTTGATGAAACATTACCGTTTACTGTTGCACTTCCATTTCTTAAATCAAATTCACTTTTAGCAGTCGCTGCAACATTGTAATCTAAAAAACCAGGTGGCGTGTGTCTGTTTTGAAAATTAGAGTAAATAACTCTGTTACCAGAAACCTCTTGTGCTAGTGATTTAACAGGTACTTTGTCATAAACTCTAGTTATTTCACTTTCAACAAGTGTTTTAAAAGGTTTTCTACCAGTATAAAGATAATCTAAATAATTATTAGAACTAGACAAGCTAGAAACAGGTATTGTTTCTACTACTTTTATAGACAGTCCATCAGATTCTTTATATAATATTTCTATTTCAGATATTTTAAAATCACTAAACAAAGATGTTTGTGCTGTAGGTAAAGGAACTTTAATACCTATTGAATTAACTTTATTTTCCATAAAGCTAACAATAGAAGAACTTACAGCTTGGTTCTGGTCATTATCTATATCTGTTGGTCCTTGAGTTAAAAAATAACCATCTTGCTTTGGTATAAAACAAGGTTGTGTAAAAGGCGCTACTAAAGAATACTCGTTGTCTTCAAATTTAAATCTATATGAAAATCTAGCAAATTTATCTTCTAAAAAAGCAGAATCACCAGCAAAATTAGGATCATAGTATGGGTTAGGAAAAAACACTAATTCATCACCTTGATTTAATGTTATAGAATTATTAAAAGTAACAGATAAAGCGCTTGAACTTGAAGCTACAGTAACAGCTAACATTGTTATAGACCCTCCTGATGTAGTTATTTTACCAACAGTTTGACCTACAGCTGGCTTATTAGGATAAAAATTAAATATACCTCCAGGTTTTAAAACAAAAGTATTTCCTGTGTTTGTTGTTTGGACTACAGCTGATCCACCAGTTGGCATAAACTTAGACACAACATCTTTCATTGTAGATTGATACGCGCCTGCGGTAGAAGACTCTGTGCTTGGTTCATACAAGTATATAGACTCATAAGGATTATACTTAGCTACAGATATTTGATCTTCAGTAGTATAGTATGTAGAGTCATTAGCAGCGTTTGTTACATTTATTTTTCTAGGTTGATTTCTATTATCTGTAAAAAATAATAGGTTTTCTAGTAGATTAATACCATATATAGGGTTTAATGTAGAAAAATTAAGAAATGCACCTTCAACTAATTTTTCAAAAGAATTATTGTTAGCATTATATCTATATATAAAATGGTTAGATCCTGGCGTGTTAACAGGAACAGCAGGAGTATAAGAAGAATTATAATTGTCAGTTAAAAATATATAAATAAAATTATTAACTTCATCTACATAATTACCAATTGATATTAAATTAGCTATAGTTGGTTCTATAGCGCTTAACACTAGTTCATTACCTAATATATTTTCTAAAGTACCAACTCCTTCACCTTCTGATCTACTGATCTGAGCATTTATAGCATTTCTATATTCACCATTTGGAATAAGCCTAGCGTCTAGGTCCTTATTCATTTTGGATCTTATAAAATTGTTTTTAATTTCTGCCATTTAATTTTAATGTTTTATCCATTTAGATTTACCTCTCATAACTTGAACTATTTCGTCAAGTTTAATATTAGATAATCTTATTTTAGCATTTCTTAGTTTAGCACTTTTATCTTTTTTAAGTCTTTGTACTAAATATTCTTGCTGTCCAGCTCTAGTGGATATAATAGAGTGTAATATATAAGCGTATAGAGCATCTTCTGCTAGCTTTGGTACTTTAGTGTCAATATCATATGCTAAGCCGTCAGAGATGTACTCTAATACAATTAGTTTATTTGCTAAATTACTTGAAAAGCTCATTTTGCCTTCTCTGTAATTTAAGTTAAACCAACCGTTTACTTGTGAATACTGAGGATCTAATCCATATAAATGACCCCAGTTCCAACTACCGTTTATACCATTGTAATTAGCCCAATAAGCGTAATCGTCCATATTATCAAATATGTTTTGATTTATAAGCTTATCGTTTGCATTTTTCCAACGCTCTTCTGTTATTGATTCACCTTCGATGTTATTACCAAAGTTATCTTGTATTTCTACACCTTGGGCATCTTGTACAGGATTTTCATAAGGGCTTACAGTTAAATTGTTTGTTGGGTATATAGGTCTTTTAACGCCTAGTTGATCTATCCAAGATACTTTAACATAGTTAACATAGTCTTGTGGTAATACAATACTAAGACCACCGGGTATTGTAAGCTCTTGTGATTTTATACTTTTTAAAGTATCATAACTAAATTCTTGTAAACCTCTTTTAGCATGGAATATAACATCTGTTCTTTGAACATTAGATATTAATTTACCAGCTCCTACATAAGCAATTAAAAAGTTGTTAACTATATCGCTTATTTTTACGTACTCGTAGCTGCCATAGTTATTTTCAACAGTCATGCCATAAGCATCACCATTTCCATAATTACCACCATCTAATGATTTAAGCTGTACAACTATATAAGGTGTTGTAGCAAATGGAGATACAGTAAATTTTATAGTATTACCTATAACATTGTAACCAGTTGTAACTTCTGTAAAATTACCCGGTAAACCATTAGCGCTTGCATAAAGTTTAAAGTTATTTAAAGCATAGTCTGCATTAGCAGGATCTATATCACCTAATACTAAATCAGTGTCAAATGTTGTTAAGAAATCAGTTTGACCTGATACAGCTAAAAAAGGTTGAGCACCTTGATAATATTGTTGGTTAGTTTCTGTTATTGATGCCATTTATTAACTTTTTGAATTAATTTCTTCTGCTTGTACTGCATTAGCTGCTGCTTGTACTATTTCTGGATCTTTTATTACAACACCTGCATAAGCTAATATTCTTAATATAACTTCATTTTGCTCAGTGTTTAATAATTCAAATTGTGTAGATGTAGATGAATTATATACATATTGACCTAGTGATCCAACTGTAAATCCCCATTGTACATCAGCAGGTTTTCTAATGTAAGATATAGATATATCAGATGCTGATAATATTGTTTTTGGATATATGTAAATATGTGATTGTCCAGTGTTATTACCGTTAATACCTTGATTAGCTTGCTCGTATAAGTAAACTGGATATGTTGTACTAGGTTTAGTAAGGTTAGACATATTTATTTGTAGTAAATCATTTCGTTCTATTCTTTCTATTTCTTTTTCATCTTTATATATAACTGTACCTATTCTGTGTAGGTTTGATGGAGGTAAAAAATAAGCAACTTCATTTATTGAATTTACTTGAGCTGTAGCAGTTCCACTACCACCCGCTATTGTTACGGTGTTTCCAACTGCATAACCAGATCCACCATTGTTTATTGTTATATTGGATATAACACCATTACTTATTGTGTTTAAAGTTAAAGTAGCTGTTGTGTTAGTGTTTTGAACTACAGTTACAACGTCATTAACTGAATATCCTAATCCTGGATTATTTATATTTATACCTTGAATAGCACCAGTTGTAGGATTAACAGAAGTTATATTAACAGTTAAACCATTTCCACCAGCAGGCGCTACTGTTGTAGCTAAATTCAAAGCACTAGAATAACCTGTACCTGCGTTTGTTATATTAAAAGAAGGTATAGTTAAAAAAGTATTAAGTGTAAGATTAGAACCAGAACCCCCTGTTGTTGCTACATTTTCACGTTGTAAATATGAAGTACCGCCGTTTGTAACAGAGGCTGTTAATACATTACCAACACCTACTAATGTTGGACTTGTTATTGTTTTAAAAATAGAAATGCAATCATCAACATTTTTTTGACGATTTGCATATTCATTAGTAGTCTGTGGCACACGTAATTGTTGGTTCATATCCTCGAAATAGTTTTCGAAAACTTCTAGTTGTACCTGTGTAGCTAACTTATTAAATTCATCTGGAGTTATATAACCTCTTTGTTCTTTATTAAGTATAGACAACACTGTATTATAAACAGTATTTACGTTTATTGCCATATTAATTTTTTTAATATACTAAAAAGGCGGCCGTAACCGCCTTGTATTAGTATCACTTGTTTTTATAGTTTTTTATCTATAGATTTATAGATTTCAACACCTTCATCTGTCTTTAAAAACGCTGCAAATGCAGAGTAAGGATTTTCATCAAAAGGTACGTTCATTAATTTTCTACCATTAGAACCCCAAGTAAAGGTACGCTGATCTGGTGATAAATTAATTATACCCGCTTCAGCAGCTCTAATAGCTACGTTTCTTAATTGAACATTATCATCATTAGCTAAGCTAATAAATAATTGTGGATTGTTTCTAGCAAACAAAAGTAAGTCTCTTTTTATTTCTTTAGAACTCATATTGCTTACTTTAGATCCAAGCTCAACTCTTAAAATAGCTTCTCCTTGATCTATATCCATATTTCTAGCTGCATTTAAAGCATCAATTTGAAGATCTAAAATATCTAAATCATCAGCAGCTTCTTCAACAGCACTAAACTCTTCATATAATCTACCTTTTAATGGGTGATACAATGAAAGTAATTTTTGTAAGTTTTGTTTTTCTTTTGGAACTTTTAAATCACCGTCTTTAAACATAATGTGACCTAAAGTTGCTTCACCTTTTTGCTCATCTACAAATGGTGAATCTTGATTAGTAGCATATCTAATTTCTTTTTGTTTACCATTTTCTTTATCAAAATATAACAAAGAATGTTTTTTAGTATGTCTACTAGGTATTGTTAATGTTAAAGGATTTTTATTACCTTTTAAGTAATAAACTCTATCTTTAATTTCCCAACTTGGTTTAGCTGGTTTTACTTCTTTTTTTGGTGCAGTTTTTACTGCAACCTCTTGAGGTGCAACCTCAACAGCTTCTGCTTTAGCTTTTTTAGCCATAATATAATAAAATTAAATAGTTAATAAAAACTTTAGGGCTACGCTCACTATGTAACCCTAAAGTTTAATTTAAGGTAATTAGATACCTTTGAATAATACAAAGTTGTTAGCAGCTTGTGTTACTAAACATCTTTCAGATAGGAAGTTTACTTCCATAGCATCTAAAGTAGATGTAAATGCACCACCAGCAGAACCAGTTAACCAAGACTTCATTCTTCTGTCGTCAGCTTGAGAAGCTCTATAACGTACGTGTAAGAATGGTCTACGGATGTTAGTTCCTAACACTTGATCGTATACAGTTGATGTTCCAGCAGGTATTAATACACCTTCGATAGAATTAACACCAGAAATAGCACCACGAGTTGAAGCATCGTTTAAGTATTTCCAATCAGTTTTGTAGAAGTCATAAGAACCTCTTCTGAAACCGCTGAAACCTAAGTTTAATGCCATTTCTTCAGAGTTTTCAAATAATCCAAAAGCAGTACCTCCAGCAGTTCCACCAGAAATTGCAGATAGCATGTCATCAAAATCAAGAGCAGTTTGTCTCTGTAAGAATAACATATTTTCTTCAATAGCTCCTTGAGTATCTAAGTTCTTTAAGATATCGTCAAAAGCGTCTAATCCAGCAGCAGCAGTAAATCCAACATTTACATTACCACGTCCTTCGATAGCAGCAAATAAACCTTCAGTACCTTTTCCTGTTGTAATAGCAGAAGCAGCACCTACTTTTTCACCTTCAATCATAGCCATTTCTAAGTAATCTTCAAAACGTAATCTTGTTTCAGATTCAGCTTTTAAATACCATAAATAACCAGAAGCACCATCTTCAGTAGCAACTTCAACCCATCCAATTTGAGCCATATCAGATCCAGATACTACGTACTGGCTTTTGATAATGATCGGTGAGTTAGAAAATTGTGTGAACTGAGGCTCAACACTTACATACTGAGTTCCAGAGTTAGCACCTGCAGCGCCAGCTGAAATTGATCCACCTTTTTGATATTCAGAACCATAAACAAATACTTTTAATCCTGTAGCTGTAAAAGCTGCAAGGTTAGCAACAGTATAAGGTTGTACAGTAAGAACACCAGTTGTAGTGTTAGAATCAGTTACCAAACATTTTTCTTCAAGACCAGTAACTGGATCTAAAACAACGATAGTAGCTCTAGGAGATACAACGTTGAATACATCAGCAGCACCACCAGGGTTGATGTTAATAGTAACATTACTTGGAAGACTACATCCATCATATGATATGTGTAATCTATTTTGCTCAGACCAAATAACTTGATCAGATGTCATTGGCATTTCAGCGCCAACCATTCTTAAGAAGCCTGATAACGTTCTGTTTCCATAACGCTCTACTTCTTGTTCATATATTTC
>Ga0070750_10001933_pt1 | contig 11526 bp, 14 predicted proteins | sample VirMetDEL_Nov_24_FD_77013 | JGI IMG/M metagenome (GOLD analysis project Ga0070750, IMG submission 77013) | Aqueous microbial communities from the Delaware River and Bay under freshwater to marine salinity gradient to study organic matter... | ecosystem: Environmental > Aquatic > Marine >...
ACAACTATTCCGCACTACCAACAGATAGATTTATCCAAATTAGTGCCATTGCTCACCGCTGCACTGCAAGAAGCGATAGCAAAGATTGAAACATAGAGACAGAAGTGGCAGCATTGAAAGGATAAACAAATGGACGAAATAACTACAGAAGAAATATCACAAAACTACACAGCAATGGGTCACAGTGTTGATCTGCTAAATGCAGGTAAACCAGAGGGCATGGAAGCAGACGAATGGACTGCAATGAAAGCTCGTAACGTAGAGCATTTAGAACTGATGAAAGCCAAAGACTACTGGACTTCAGAAAGTATGACTGCAGTAGATAAAGCTATCGCAGACAATAAGTAACTTTAACAAAGGAGAATGACAATGGGAAAAAATGAAAAAACCCCTATCGTTATAAACGACAAAGAATATTTAGTAGAAGACTTAACACAAGAGCAACAGACTATGGTTAATCATATATCAGATTTAGATCGTAAACTATCAAGTACTAGATTTAACCTAGACCAACTAAGCGTTGGACGTGAGGCATTTGTAAATATGCTTGCACGATCTTTGGAAGCACCAGTAGAAGCAATAGTTGTAGACGAAGATGAGGCTGCATAAATGAAATTTGAGCAAGTCCTTGGTGTTATTGTTATTGGTATGTTAACATGGGGTTCACTCCAGATATATCAGATCAATGCCAAAGTCTTGCTCATGTCATATAAAGTAGATGAAAACCACAAGATGATTAAGCCTATGTGGGAAGACTTCCTAGTTCGTAAATCACAAGTAGCGAGTAAATAATGGAAAACATGAAACTTCCTATAGCTCTAGTTGCAGCAATGGCTGTACAACTAGCAGGTGCAGTCTGGTGGGTATCTCAACAGGCAGCTACTATATCATCTTTAGAAGAAAACGTAGAGCAATTTGCTAGTCGCATGGCTGTAGAGAATACAGTCAATCTAAAGCGTGATGTGCAAGAAAGTAAGTCTGACATAGCAGAACTATGGGAAGACAGTGACGAGGTCTGGGAAGAGATGGCAGCTATGCTTGCTTCATTTAGTTCTATCAATGACCTCAAACAAAGAATAGCTTTACTTGAAACAGAACTAAAGTACATGAACCGTGACCATAACAAAATGTTAATACATAACGATGGGATGTAGCTATGGACCCCATAACGATCCTCTCAGGAATAAAGTTAGGTTTAAGCACAGGCCGTAGCGTAGCTGCACTATCTAAAGAGATAGGTAAATTCTTTGATGCAACTGATCAAGCCAAGAAACAGTTACAGAAAAAAGGTATCTCAAGTAAAAGTGTTAACTCTACTGCACTAGACCGTTGGGCTAAAGTACGTCAAGCAGCAGAAGCTGAGAGTGAATTGCAGGAATGGATCACACAGACGTATGGACGTTCAAAATGGATCGAACTCCTCCGCATAAGAAAAGAAGTTCTACAAGAAAAACGTGAAGCAGAAGCTCAAGCAAGACGTGAGGCTATGGCAAGACAAGAGTTAGCATTAACCCTAGCAGGTATTCTTTTTCTTATCACAGCATCTGCCATTGGCTCTATAGCATATCTGCATCACATGGGTTGGGTAGACGTAAAAGACTATCTGCCTTGGTAAATAGGAATAAACAATGATACAATTTCAAGGATTTAAACCAGAGTCTATGCCAAAGATTGCAAATAGTCTTGGTTACAATGGAGACATGCAAGGCTTTCAACAATACTTGGATCAGAATAAAGATAAACAAGACATGATGAACCAGTACACACAGAAAGCACAACAGATGGCTGCAGGTGGTGTTCCAACTAAGTACAAAGGTTTTTCTCAATTACCAGAAGGTGTGCAACAAAAGATTGACCCTGACCTTGCAAAAGAGTATAATGTTGGTGGGGTTGCTCAAGCACAACCAAGACAGTTAAACCAACAAACTGTACCTGCACAAAACATTGCTGCAAACTCAACTGTACAACAGGCCATGACTCAACAGGCTATAAACCCCGGTTTACCTACAGGCACAGCCGTTACTCCAGTTGGAACAACAATTACTGCAGGACAGTTAGTAAGTCCTACATCTGGTCAGGTAACTGGTCAAGCTGCAGTTCCTACTGCACTTGCAGGTACACAGCAAGCTGCTGCACAGGGTGCTACACAGGCAGCTAATATAAAAGGCCCTGCCTTATCTGCACCTAGTGTACAGGGAGCACAAGCAAATGCCGCACAGAGTGGTGTGTCAGCAGGTGCTCAGATGCAAGGTGCACAAGCAAATCCCCAACAATTAGCACAACTAGGTTTACAAGCTGCACAAGGTCAGGCTGCAACGGTACAGGGTGCGCCTACTCCTATGCAGATGACATCTGGTCAACAGATAAGTGGCTCTGCTGTTAATCAAGGACAAGTACAGCAAATCTTTGGTCAGCAGCCACTAGAAGCATCTACAGTATCAGGTGAACTAGACACACTCATGCAAGACTTTCAAGGTGGTAAGACACCTTCATGGGCTGCAGGAGCTATGAGAGCAGCTAACTCAGCTATGGCTGCACGTGGACTAGGTGCATCATCAATGGCAGGTATGGCTGTTGTACAAGCAGCTATGGAGTCTGCACTACCTATTGCTCAGATGGATGCATCTAACAAACAACAGATTGCTGTAGAGTCAGCAAGACAACGTGCTAACTTTTTGCAGATGGAATTTAACCAAGAGTTTGAGACTAAAGTTAAGAATGCTGCCAGAGTATCTGAGATTGCTAATATAAACTTTAGTGCAGAACAACAGATAGCTCTTGAAAATTCTAAGATGTCACAGACTATGAACTTAGCTAACCTGTCTAACAGTCAAGCTAAAGTTATGGCAGATGCTGCATCTATGTCACAGATGGATATGGCTAACTTAAACAATAGACAACAGGCTGCAGTACAAACTGCACAGGCATTCTTACAAAGTGACATGGCTAACCTGTCAAACAAACAACAGTCAGAAATGTTTAATGCACAGACACGTGCTCAGTCTATGTTTACAGATCAAGCTGCAGAGAATGCCACAAAACAATTTAATGCTACAAGTCAAATGCAAACAGATCAATTCTTCTCAAGCTTGGCAAGTAACAATGCACAGTTTAATGCATCACAAACAAATGCACAATCACAGTTTAATGCAGGTCAGGTCAATGTACTCGAAAGATTTAACACTGAAATAAACAATCAACGTGATCAGTTCAATGCACAGAACCGTTTAGTCATTGACCAAGCTAATGCACAGTGGCGTAGACAGATCGCAACTGCAGACACTGCTGCTGTTAATCGTGCTAATGAAATGAATGCTAATTCTCTTCTTGGTATATCGCAGTCATCATATAATAATTTATGGCAAGGTTATTCAGATAATATGGAATGGGCTTGGACATCTGCTGAGAATGAACGTTCTCGTATATCTTCTCTTGCCGAAGTACAACTACAAGCTGATGCAAGTTTTAATGTGCAAAAATATATAGCTGATCAAAACGCTTCTTCTGGTTTTGGAAAATTAATTGGATCAATTTTTACAGCTAACTTGAGTAACACAATTGGTGGTAGCATCTTAGGAAATATTGTTGGAGTACCTAAATAATGAATGTTGGATATATGACAATGAATAATCTTCAGTTACCAAAAGAACAAAAGGCTGAAGACAATAGCACTAAAAGTAATGGATTACTTTCTCGTGGAACTAAACCACAAGCAAAGAAACAAATATCTAATGAACCACGTGATCGTGTTGCATCATACGTAAACACATTACGCCAAGCAAGAATGGAATTAAAGAATGGTTGATACACCTAGTCCATCATTTGACAGACCTACACCGGGAATGTCTCTTACTGCAGAGCTAGGCAATAGACCTTGGCAGCAACCACCTCAGTACTCAACTGTTGAGGAGGCATTACAATGGTATATTCCTCGTTTAACTAATCCTGAAATGTTAGATCAGTTAATTGATGTAATGGAAAGTGGATTGCCTTTGACTGCTATTGCTAATGCAATGCAAACAGGCGGTGTTATGGAAGGTAAACATAGTCTAGATGTAGGTATATTAATTATGCCTGTTCTTATAGAGACTATGGCATACCTAGCTGAAGAGGCAGGTATAGAGTATGATGAGGGTTCAAACATAGAAGCTGATAAAGATAGTATAACTGATACACGTATATCTCTTGCTTTGTCAAAAGTGTATGAGCAAGAAGAACCAGAGGTTACTGAAAAAGAACCATTAGAAGAAACTGCAGAAGAAGAAACACCACCTCAAGGTGGATTAATGGCGAGAGGTGCTACAGATGGGGGGCTTTGATTTTGGTGCATTCCTTGGTGGAATGGGAGAACAAATATCTACCAACATAGAAGATGCAAAAAAGTTTAATCGTGAAAAAGATTTTAGATTAGAACTGCTTGGTGAAGAAGAGGCAACTAAAATGCGCCTTGCAAGGGCAGATGAAAAAAGAGAGCAACGTAAGAATGATCAAATACTTGCAGGTAGATTAAAAGCATTAGGATTTGATGCAGGTAGAAGTTCTTTTATTATGGCGCAAGGTAGTGGGTATGCAGAAGAAATGGTGACTCTAGCAGGTGAGGCTTATGCTAAAGGGTATGACCCAAACGCTATTCTTAAATATGGTGAGGGCATAGAAGACATGAAGCTAATGGTTGGTCCCGCAGGAAACACAACAAAAGAGTTTGCCCCTGACTTTGACTTTACAGCAGATAATGTATTTAAACAAGACATTGACTTTTTAACAAGTGTACGTGGCCCTGAGACTAGGACGTTTGATACAGTTAAAAAGAAAAGAGATAGCATATTAAACACGTTATCAGAAATGGACCCCTTAGATCCTGAGTTATCTAGTAAAATGTCTGAGTTACATCTACAATCAGAGTATCTTTTAAGTGAAATGGTAAAGGAAAAAGTTGCACTTGCAAAAGCAGAGCAAGAGGGAAAAGAAAGCGGCAAAGGCCCAGACACTGATACACCTGCAATGGTTGATTTATATTCTTCTAGTGAAGTAGTTAGTCAAATGAAAATAGCTAGAGATACAGTTGCAGGTACATATGATTTAGTGTCTCTTGAAGGTGCTTTTGAAGAAGTTTCATCTGGTGCACAAGCTAAATCAGAGATTGCCAACATAGCTGCTGCTTTAAGTATGCAGGATTCAATGGCAAGAGTTTATAAAAAATTACCAGAGTCGGTAGCAAAATTAACATACAATGCAAACGGTGCTGAAAGTGTAGCTAGTAATATAGACTCAGCAATTTCTCGTTTAAAAAGTATAGGAAATGCTACATTTAGAAATGCATCTATGACATCAGGCGAAGAAGGTAGAGATGATGGGTTAGCAATGAAGTTTAAGGGTGAATTTTCTCTTAGGACTGCAATAGATGCTAAATTAAATTACGGTGATGTTGTATCCATTGGTGGAAAACTAGCAGTTTTTACGGCACTAAGGCACACCTATGGTGGATGGCAAACAAATGAAGGAACTTCAATTGAAATACCCTTTGTTTATGTTAACAAAAATGGTGATCCCCAATATGAAATAACTAAAACTTCGTATTAATAAAGGTAAAATAATGGCTAACTATAATGGTTTTAATTTACCAGATGAAGAAGAAGAAACAACTTCTAACGAACCTGTAGTAGAAGAAACTACTACCGTTCAAGAACAATCCCCCACACAAACTGAATATAGTTCTACAAGTTACAATGGTTTCACTTTACCAGATGAATCCTCTGTGGAAATTATTGATGACGAGAGAGAAACAATTAAAGCAGAAATGGAGTCAATGGATTTTGCAAATACGTTTAATCCAGAGATGAATTTTGAGTTGCAGGATGAGGATCAATATGCTAATGAAATTATTCCTGTAATGCAGGATCAATATTTAGCTATGAGAAAAGCTGAGTTAAAGAAAGATCCCGAAAACCCTTGGTTAATTAACGAAGTTAAAAGAGTATCAGGCAAGGGGTATGAAATCCCAAAAGATGAAGAGGGTTTTTACACAGAAATAGGTGAGATAAAATTAGATGAAGACTTAGAACTAATATTAAAAGAAAAATTTTACTCTTCACGTAAGGAACTATTTACCCCTGAAAGAATACAGGGCATAAGAAATAATATAGATTTAGCATACGAAGACAGAAAAAAATTAGAAAAGGAATTTGCTAGAAAATTTAATGTTGAAGAATCTGGGTACAGTAATCTAACAGAATATCTACAAGCTGAAAGACCAGACATGTTTGAGAAGTACGGTGAAAACATTGGTCAAACTAAACAAGAAATGTTTGACGAAGCTACCGCAAAAGCTGAAGAGGGATTGGTAAGAAGCTTAAACATGGCTCACTTTTTATTAAAGTCAGAGAGTCCTGTAACTAGAAAAGCTGCTGAGTTAGTCATAAGGCAAGATGGTAATCTATCATCTATGAACTTTAAAACAATGTTAAACGAAGTGGCAAATCCTGCTACTGCTATAGCTGACATGAACATAGATGCAGCTAGGTTTGACAGACAGAGTACAGGCTTTGGTCGTAAGCTAATGGATATGTTTAGATCAGCAGAAACTAAGAAACATACAGAAGATGAGAACTCACTTTGGCAATACACAAAGGGAATGACGGGTGCTGCGCTATGGACACTACTTGATGGCATGGCCCTTGCCCCACCTGTAGCATTTGTAAAGAAGACTGCTAGAGGTTTTAGATATTGGATAAATGATCCAGTTTATAACCAAGCACTAAAGGCTAGAAAAGCAGGTGGAAAGTATGAGGCAGAAATTCGTGCAAAAGCTCGTGCTAAAGTTGATGCAAATCCAGAAATTCAAAAAGAGTTTATAGAACAGTTTGAGGTTAAGGCAGGTTATATAATATCAAAAAAAGTAGACGGTAAATTAGTTTTTGACAGAGAGAAAATAAGAGAAATTGGTTTAATTAAGACAAGAGAAATATCTCAAGCAAGAGGGTCAGAAAAATTGGGGGGTCAAGGATTTGACATACCTGACGATCCAACAGTTCCCCTATTAGACGTAGACACAATTGATGGTATAGTTGCAACACTTATTGATTTAAAAAAAGTTGCACCAAAAGAGTTTGGTAAAGGTAAAACAATAATTGATGATATGGTTCGTGTGTTTGCAGAGGGTAAGGTAGATCCTGAAACACTATTGCCAATACTAGGAAAAAATGGGATAACGCTTGAGGAACTTGTAGTTGGTACATATAGTTCTGTATCTAAAGCAGGTGAGATTCTAGGAACTTGGTCAAGAATTAGTAAGAACATGCCTGTCAATAAGGTTAATGATTTAGACAATCAGATCAAAGCAAAGAAAGAAAACTTAGCCTCTCACATATATACTAGTTACTTTTTAAGATCAGAAGCTATTGCTAAAGGGGCATTGGTTGCACCTATTGCTGTGGCTGCACGTAACTTAAAGAGTGCTTTTATTAGAGAACCTCTGGAAGCAATAAACAATGTTATATCAAATGCAATACTAGAATTTTCAAGAAAGGGTATGAAGGATGGGGCGAAGTCTCTTATTCCATACTCACCTAACTCTGCATGGAAAGGCTCTATGGATAGCATGAAATACATGATGTCCAATCAACGTGACGCAAACAACTGGGCAAGATATATACTAGAGCAGAGTCCTGACCATGAACGGATGATATACAATACGTTAAATGAGATACAAATAAATGTGGGTAGAGGACAGTCAAGTCAGAAACCTATTCTTGGTGCAGTTGATAGAGTAGCTGATCAAATGTTCTCTGACCTTGAGGATTTTGTAGCAGTACTAAACACACCTAACAGGATACAAGAACTTGCTATACGTAATGCTACATTCTATGCTGAAATAAAACGTTTAGTTAAAAAAGAATATGGTGTAGATTTTGAGGGTGCATTAAACGAAGGTAAGATGATGGATTTCTTTCGTGACGCACAGTATGTACGCCCTAACAACGCAAGACCATTTGCAAACTTAATGGATGATGCAGTTAATAGAGCCTTACGAAAAACTTACTCAGCCCAACCAGAGTTTTATTTTAATAGAAAGATTGCTAATTTTATTTCAAAGTCTCCTGCTACTATACTAATTCCTTTTCCTAGATTTTTATTTAATGGCCTAGAATATTTTGGAGAACTTGCAGGTGGTGCTGCAGGTCCATTGAGTAGAAAACTATATACTACAATTAATAAATCTAGTCCGTCTGCAGGTCCACTAACTGCTAGAGAGTCTGAAAAGATAGCAAATAATATGATTGGCATTGGTTTGTTTTTAGGAATAAACCATTTGCTAGACCAAGACCCCGATGAAATTATCAATGATGAGGAAGACCCTAAACTAAAAGATGAACGTGGTAAAAATTATCAAATAGTTGGTGTGCCTTTTACTGATTATGAAATGAATGTTCTTGGAGATTATCCTGTACCCCAAATGTCTTGGATAATACGTGCATCAAGAGAAAACAAAGCAGGTACATTTAACGAATGGGATCAAAAGAATGATTACTTAGAGTTATTTCTAGGTGGTGGACAAGCACGTACTGGTGTAACTAACGTTGCAGTTGATTATTTTACTGATTTACTTGGGAGTGTACAAGATGCTCCCACTGAAGCTAGACGAGATTTTTTGATAGGTAAAATTATAGGTGCTTATACTACACGATTTTTAAATCCACTCTTTCAAACAGTTGAATTAGAACGTAGTATGGGGATACGTACCACAGATAGAAAACAAGCAGGTGATGATTTCTTAATTACAGAGGAACAACTAAGACTTGGTGCTCAGAAGCCAGTTAAGTCACGTGCAGGTAGATTGTTTGATCCAAAGATAGAGTATCAAATGTCTAACAAAGTAACGGTAACTGACACTGGAGAGACAAGAGACAACATACTGTTTAAAATATTTCTTGGTACAAATGTACGGAAGAAAAATGAAACACTAGATTACCTTTCTTCCATAGGTATTGATGAACCTAACTTTACATTAGGTAGTAAGCATAAAATGTACAGTGTACAAGATTATCAAAACCAAAAAGTCAGTGACAGAATGGATGACTTTATTAACAGTGCTAAACAAATAGGTAGGAAAAAAAGAGCAGAGTGGCAAAACAATGAGTTTCTACAGGAGAAATATACAGTATCTCAATACTCACGTATATACGAAAGAAACTCTCTGATGAGCAGTATAAAAAATTATAGGTCTGCTGTTGGTGAGGGTAGAGCCATGATGGATACTCGACTTGAAAAGAGAACAGATCAGTTTATGAAACTAGGAGAAGAAAAAAGAAAGATGGCAATAGCTATGTTTCATAAGATGAGAAAGAGTGATATAAATTTTTCTAGCTATAGAGACTTGGAAAGACTACTACAATATAGTGGTGTCGATCTAAGACCTAAAGGATTAGGTAGTAGAAATTAGTAAGGGGGCAATTAAGCCCCCATTTTTTATTCTGGTATTGTCCAAGGATAACATGGAACGATGCTCTGTTTGCAGTACTTCGCATTGTCTACCAGTAACACTGGCAATATACAAATAACAAAGAAACAAAACAGGAAGGGCCATAACAAACCCTTCAACGTTTATCTCCACTACCTTGTATAACTCCTCTTGCTTTTCTATCATGCAACTTGCGTAAGTTATTCTTGGCTAGTTCCTTCATGTCTACATTCAGGTCACGACACAGTGCCGCAATGTACCATAAACAATCCCCCACCTCATCAGCTATAGCCTCACGATTGAAGTTACCATCACGTAGTATCTTCTTTACTTTGTTGGCTACCTCACCTGCCTCTGCTGCCAAGCCTAGTGCAGGATATATTACAGAGTGTTCTGTCTTGTACACAGCAGTCTCTGATGCCATGTCCTGATATGACTTAAAGTCTACGTTCTCATATTTATGTTCCATAAATTTCCTAGCCTCTAGCTCTAGCTTCATGTTGTTTTACCTTTTTTAACTGCTCGAAATAGGCTTTGTTAAACCCCCTATTCCATTCACGATACTGCATCGTGTCTTTGTGGAAAGGGTTGCCAACCCTCCCACGTTTAAAGTCTGCATACCCCTGTTCCGATTGAAACTTTAGGGGTGCATCGTACTTGCCAAGCCCACGTTCCTTACGAGTTTTTTTATGTGTGTATGACATGTAGTATTCTCCTTATGATAAGTTAATTAATTCAGCTTCTGTGTATGGTATGTGAAAGAAGTATTCTTTACGCCTAGCGTTAGCTAACCATATCTCCTTTACACATTCTTCGGTAAGTTGGAAGTCTTTGATTCTCCATGCCTGTGTAGCATCCTGACGTATAACAAAAAAGTTACAGTACGTATTGTCACCTTGCATTTCTTTATATTTATTTACAAGCTTGAACTTTCTGTATGGTATACGTATCTCTGTCCACTTGGGATTCCAATCACCTGTCCATTGGTTCTTCATCTCTACCTCAGAGAAATACATACCACCATTCTTCTCACTCTTTATGTCAAATGAATAGTCTTCCTTCATATCAAGAATGGTATGTCCATTGCTTTCTAGGTAACTTGTGATTGCTGTCTTAGCTTTACTGTCATTCTCTTCGTATGACTGAGGTTGAAACTTCCTGTAGTATGATCCTTTAATTTGTTGTAACATTATATTTCTCCTTATGTTAAGTCTACAATTTCACAGACATCGCCAGAGCAAGCCATTGTCTGCATGGCTACGGTGTTATCTTCCTGTTCATACTCTGATAGAGAATCCCAGTCGATTTGTTTTGGCATTGATTTAAGTAATGCCCTATATTCCTCTTTAGTGCAATCCTGATATGGTGCTTGCTGATAAGTATGATCTGAGTGTGGCAAGAAAGACACACCTGACATCTCATCAAAGTGTTCGTACACGAATGCACCAACAGCTAACCATTCATCGTCACGTACAGAGATAGTTACTGATGGTTTGTGTTCACACCAGTATCTTTGGTATATGAGCCACATCTCTAGTTGTTCAATGGCTGACATATCGTTTCGTGTTACAGCCCTGTGTGGTGACATTACAGGAAAACTAAACACGGTAGTCGTGTCTCCCTTAAATACACATGGCTCGTTAGGTATTCCCTGATCCATCATAAACTGTGTGAGTGGATCTTTATTATCACCACGTACAGTACGTATGTAGTAGGGGGAATGTCTTGCGTGAATGCCACTGGCTGAGTCAACAAGCTGAGACACAGTGCCTGATGGTTTGACACAGGTGATACTAGTAGATGCATTGATCCCTAGTCTCTCTGCCCACTCAGCATTGGTAGCTACTGCAACTTCACGTAACTTAGATAACGTACTGTCCAAGCCTTTGTTCTTCATAGTCATCAAGGGATTGTCCATTATTCCTGTGAGCGACACACCCAACAGTCGTTCCTCTTCGGTATTTCGCTGCCACACTTTTCGCAGATATGGAAACTTAGTGAAGGAAGACTGAACAGTGCCAAGAATTGTCGCCAACTTGACCTTATGTTCGAGAGTATCGTATGTATCT
>Ga0070750_10001936_pt1 | contig 11517 bp, 23 predicted proteins | sample VirMetDEL_Nov_24_FD_77013 | JGI IMG/M metagenome (GOLD analysis project Ga0070750, IMG submission 77013) | Aqueous microbial communities from the Delaware River and Bay under freshwater to marine salinity gradient to study organic matter... | ecosystem: Environmental > Aquatic > Marine >...
AATTATATATGACCTAAAGATAACTAGTACTGTGGCGATACCACAATAAATATCGGGTGTTATCCATATGTAATGAGATAGACAGGTTAGTAGCTAGGTTGAATAAAGCCTGTCTATCCTCAATTAACAGGAGAATAAATATGCAAATAGAAAAAGCTAATTGGTATGACCATAAACCTAGTGATGACAATAATGGATATATTTATGGCATACATTATATACGAGATGAAGAAATCGAAGAAGTCGAATGGTTTAAGAGCAAAGCAAAAAGAGATAAAGACTTTAACGAATGTATAAAACTAGGATATAAACCAATAAATTAACATTGAAGATATAAAATGGAAACAGAAAAAGAGTTTGAAAGACTTGCTTTAATATTGAGAAAAGCATGGCATAAATTTACAAAGTCAAGCAATGGTCAATATTGGTTTGAAATAGAAAATGAGCTAATGACTAGTCATGGCTACTCATATACAGATGAGTGCGAATGGGTTAAAGAAGTAAATGGGAGTGTTTACAATTTTGGTCAATTTTAATAATAAATTAACCGGAGATATAGAGGAGGAAGATGATGAGTGAAGAACAACACGAAGAAAGACAAGAACAAATAATCGAAGAAGTATCTTCGCTAACTATTGATGAATTTCAAAACGAGCTAGAAGAATATAATATAGATAGCGTTCAAAGTATTGATGAAATGGTTAATCAGTTAGTTGAATCTAAGATGAAATGGGGACATTATAAGTCTTGACAAGAATATAAAAGTTTGTCAATATTTAAGTATTAAACAAACAAGGAGAAGCCAATGGCTAAAAAAGACAGAATAATTAACGGGTGGAACGTGTCTAAACCCGAAACAAAAACAGAGAAAGTGTTAGCACATCTCATGGAAAAAGAAACTATTACATCATGGGAAGCTATAACAAAATACAAAGCAACAAGACTATCAGCAATAATTTTTAATTTAAGAGTACATTTCAATATAAAATCCGTTGAAACTCGGGTAGGAAAATCACATTTTGCTACATACGTTTACAAAGGAGAGAAAAGATGAGTAAAGGCGATAGAGTAAGAAAATTCAACAAAGAGAAGTTTAACACCAATTACGATAAAATATTTAAAAAAGATGTGTTAACACAAAAAAAACCAGCTACACCGGAAGAAGAAGAAAAGATGATGAGAGAATTTTACGCAGAAATGAAAGAACAAAAAATCGTTGAATTGTCTGAAATAGTTTATAGAGCAGTAGTAGACAATTTAGTCAGAATAGATAGAGAGTTAGAAGAATATTTTTATAAAAGAAACGAGGAATCTAAGGTCATGGAAAATACTTACAGGGGGAACTCTTTATACAATGAAATAGAGTATGAGATTAGAGAATCGGGAATAATTACGGAGTAAACATGAGCCAATTAAATTTATGGGTATTAAATAAGATAGAGGGGTATTGTTTAGAACAGATTAAAAATTCTAAAAAATTCCCTTTAGGAACAAAAGAAGAATTATTACGAAAAGAAACAAGACAATACATGGCAGAAAAAATATTAAACATAATACAGGAGAGCAAAAATGACGGATAAACCAATATTTGAAAATCTATTTATTAACGATAAATACCAAAAAGAAATGGAAGAATTGTTTGATAAAGCAAAAGATTTGTATATGAACGAGGGCAAAGCTTTTCCCTTGTTTCAAAACAATAATTTTTTGTCTAGCCAAGACGCAGAGCCACAATCCATATCTATTTGGTTAAACGAAAAAGACGGCAAGAGATTTGTAACGTACAAGAAAGAGAAAAGAAAAGTATTCTCTAAAGAAAACAAGCCAAAACAAGACAATGAATATTCAAGGGCAAAGAATGGGGACGATGATTTACCATTTTAAATATTAACGTTAACACATGGAGAATTAAATATGACTTATTGGACAGAGTATTACAAAAAAAATGCTGAAAAAATAAAAGAAAGACAAAAAAACAGATACGAAAATCTCTCTCAGGAACAAAAAAAAGAATTATTAGAAAAGGGTAAGATGAAAAGAAAAACAGAAGCGAAAGAAGAAAGAGAGATAAGACTATCTAAGCAAAAAGAAAGATATTTAAAAAACAGGGACGCAAGACTTGAATATCAAAAAAGGTATAATCAAAATAAAAAAAATTATACTAAACAATTAGAAGAAAAACTAAAGTCTTTAGAAAATAGAAGTTAACACAAAAATAATAAATGCTTAACTGCCATTGACAATAACAACAATATTGACTATATTTAATTATATGAATCAATATGAATTTTGGGATAAAGAAAGTGGTTTTTATGGATATGACAAGTATTCTTTAAATGCTAATCAATCTACTAAAAAAGTACAAAAGATATTAAAAGAGTTTATCAATAAAGGATATAAGTATTCTCTCGAGTGCAATGGTGGAAAGCTATATCCGAGAACTAAAAAAGTAGAATATTTAAAACTTTCTCAATCTATCGACAGTGATACATGGATATGTATTTATAAGAATAAGGAATATATAGGTGGGATATCGTTTCAACCATATCATGATGAAGATGAATGTATATCTGACTATTCAAGTTCTTTAGATGATATTGTGAATATTGGGTGACACATATGACTAATAATTATTTACAGGAAATATAATGAAAAAATATACAAAAGACGAAATAATTGAAGAAGTAACAAGCAGTATGATTTACTTTTTTGAAAACAATGGTTGGGAAAAATATAATAAAACAAAAGAATCGGGCAAAATTGTCGTAGATTGTATGATGAATGTAGTGCTAGAGAGCATACACCATTGCATAGTGATGTCATCTAAGAAATTCTCGGCAGAAGAATCTTTTATTCTTTTAGAACATCTCATGAGTGATACAGTTAAAGAGTGGATAGAAGTTCAAAGAGAAATTTTAGATATAGAGAAAAACAAAAAAATTGTAGTAAAGAATAATAAAACGAAACATTGAATTAATCTTCCTCAAAGACGAGTCACATGGAAGTGGCTTTTTTTATGTTAACACAACAAAAATAAAGATATAAAAAGTTTGACGTTATACTATAACAATGCTACACTAATTTATATTAATCGAACAAGGAGAAACATAATGAAAATTATAAAAGACATAACGAAAGTCTTTGATGTATGCGACAACCATACAGACGAGAATTTAAAAGATGAGTACATGTATATGTATTCAAGCGAACTTTTAAACAGTCATTACTTTAAAAACATAATGACGAGAAAAGAAATAAGAGTGAGGGCAACAATAAATGGAAATATTTAAAAAACAAGAAACAGAGCCAAAGAGAACATTAAGATATGGCATCGTCTATACATCAGAGTACAACACAAAAAGTATGTACACTCATGCGTCTGAAACATGGGAAGATGAAGACAAAGTTATAGACTTAAAAAATGCTCTACAAAAAATGTCGCCAAAAAGAAACTATCAAATAGTAGTCTTTATGGAAGAAGAACATTTGGAAGCCGTAGAATGAAAATCCATACAGACAGAGATATAATGACTATGGCTTCAAAAAAAGAGGTATCAGAGGGAAACGATTACTCTGATACCGAGATTAGAGCCAATGAAATACAGAAGAAGTGTACTAAGATAGGCATAAAAAGTCTTAGATTGCTTCATAGTCATTATTTGGACAACGTAAACAACACCAATTTATGTACTCTCGCTGATTGCATATGGCTTATGGCGATAAAGCAAGAGATAGCAAGAATAAAAGAAAAGTATGGGACAGGTTGCCCCGAGAAAATAAAAGAGATGAAAGAATCAGAAGAATGATTTATTTTTTGCGTGTTAACATTCAAGTTTAAACCAATAACTACACCATTGTAAGTTATTGTTTTTTATAGATATTTTGCCCTTGATTTTGCCCTTAAAATAATCTCCATGAGTAATACATCATCAAGATTTATTTTAAAGGCATTATGAAGCTGTCACAAAGCCGTTTTTCTTCAATCAATTAATAAAATGCTATCATCAAGCTAATTGATAGACTAATACACCATGTATATACAAAAGCTTTCTCGCCATTAATCCACAAATAAAGCACAAAGCTCACAAGCATAAACGCAAAACCCGTTATTAAAATTATTAATATAATATAATCAATCATGTTCTCGCCCTCTGTTTTGCTGTTTCTCCCTCTCCGTCAAGCTCATCTTCTATTACTGCTCTTGCTATCATTCCAAACGGAAGAATATAACCTTTAGGAAATACCCATAAATGATATTGGTTTGCCGTGTCTACTAATCTGCTTTCACTCGGGAATAATTCAACGGCTTCCGAATCTTTTCCACATAATTGGTTTTTTATGTCTTGGAAATCTCGCCAATCTTTAACGGCTTCTTTATCATGTCGTTTGATACTCAAATATCTAATTTCTCCTTTAAAATTTTCTCCTGAATAACCCATGTCATCGACCATTTTTTCATCATAATATAAAACTTGGTATATATCATTTATATATACTTTTGCATTCTCAAGCTCATTATATAGGCGTTTTGCTTCATTCCATGATAAAGTTTCGGGAAGTTTTACACCCGTCTTCATTTTTTTTCTACATTCCCTCGCATCATCAATAATTTTTTGAATACGTTGTTTTACGTTTCTCCCGTGATAATCTCTTTTTGTCAATTCTAATTTATTCATTTTCTTCTCCATTTACTATTTTGTTTTATATTTACCAAATAACTTATTCTGTTTTTCTCTCCAGTCTTCTAATGATATATCACCATTTTCAATTTTATCATCTTCTGCTAATGCTCTATCAAAAGTTATTTTTTCTACTGCCATAAGAACTCCTTCATCATTCAAATCTCTTGCTACATTACGTTCAATCGAATCTTTAATTTCATTCTTAAAATCCAATAGTTTTTTGTTTTCTTTTTCATACCAATCAATGATATCTTTAACTTGTGATTGTGTGTATGTTTTTTCTGTTGTCATATTATTATCCCTCTTAGGCTTCCTTGCCTATTAAATCATTCCTTTATTTTTTATTTGTTAACACTTAATTTTTAATTTAAATCTTTTAACTGATAGATACCCTCCTTAATTTTGTACGATGTGATTTTTTTATCTTCTCCTAAAAAAGCGTTTCTATGCTTCCCAGTAGTTAAAGAATAATCCCATGTTTTATTATCTAGAAAAATCTTGCCGTCATAGAATTTAATAGCTATTAATGAATCGTAGCTATAAAGACGTAAACATTCATCATCTGATAATACAAAATAGTTGCTTCCTCTTTCTGATACTTTTAAATTGTCAATATTCATATATATTTACCTTTTATTTAATTAGTATGATTAAATCACTTAATCACTAATATAATTTTATGCTTTATTAGTAAGAATATAAACATTTATTTTATAATAATAATGATTTATTTTTTTATTGTTAACACAAAAATTTTAAACACATTACTTGCTTTTATTATTGTTCAAGCTAAAGCACATATTAAAATAATAGTAAATAGTAAAACGTAAAATATAAATAAAATAAAAGTTGACTTTCTAAAATATTACCAAATAAAATCCTCTGTAAGTCATTGATTTTACGTAGCTCCAAATTATGTCCATTTTGACGTTTTTACAATAGTCCGTGTATGATTATACCTTAAAATATAATTTAGTCTGTAAGCTCCTAATCGACTCATTTTGACGTTTTAGCAAAAGTCAAACATTATTTAATTTAATTTCAATATTTAAATTATTTAATACTATATATATATAGTATAAACACGTATTCAAATAAAAAGAGTTAACACTTTCTTTTTAAATATGTTTGACTAGAACGTCCAATTTGATATAATTTAAATATGGATAAAGTGATTTTATCCAATAAACAAATGTTTCACGTGAAACGGGAATAAACAAAAATGAAAATGACACACGACAAATTAAGATTAATTTTAAATTATCTAAATGATGATGAAGATTTATCAAATAGACAAAGAGCAACAGCAGAAAAACTGTGGCTTGAATGTGACAAAGAGCAACAAACGAATATTCTTAATTTTAATATTGATTTATTAAAATACGAAAGATAATTAACAAACAATAAAAGGTAAACAAAAATGAAAACAGCAACAAGAAAAACAACAGAAAGAAAAAGTGATTATATAAATTATGCTCCTTTTAACAATCCATCTAACAAGCCTAGAGTTAAAGGGTTAAGTCTAATTGAAGCACTAGCAGATAAGCATGGAGATAAATACAAGCAATTCTTAAACAAAAATATTAATATGGAATTGGTTAACGAGCTACTAGCACATCTGGAGAAAGACGGAAAGGTTAGCTTGAAAGAATGGTTAAATCAATTCAACGGGAAATATTATATTAACAAGCAATATCCGGAGCATAGAAAAACTGATATTTTACTTGCTAAATTTATTTCTAAGTATCATTCATTTAATAATATGAAAGACAAAAAAATAACAAATGCAAAAGTAAAAGATTCAGAGCATCTTATCAGACAAACTATTATCGACAAGATTCTTCCGATGATTGCTAAAATATTTTTAGATAAAACAACAGACACTTTCAACCCGTCTGATATTAATGTTGCTCTTGCACATATTAAAAGCAAGGGTAAATCAAAAGTATTGGGTAACTGTTATTCTAAAAACTTTGATGTTGAATCAAAGAAAACTCAAATACATATTAACATTGATACAGTTTACTATGATGAAGAAAAGAAAAAGGTTAAATGGTCAGTAAAAAACTTTTATGACTTTTTAGAAGTTCTTGTTCACGAGCTAGTACATGCAACAGATGACTGTAAAAACTCACATGGAAAAGAGTTTAAAAGAATTGCGACAGCAGTTGGTCTTGACGGCATAGGTGGTAAGTCCGGTAAAGATTTTACTAGCACTAAACCGAATAATGAGTTCGATTCAATGTATAAAGATGTTATCAAAGAGGGTAAGAAATGGGTATTTTCTGAATTCTCATGGGTTAACAAAACAAGGAAATCAAAATCAGAAACTTATAAATGTGGTTTATGTGGAAGTAGATTTACAATTACAAATAAATCTTCTGAACACTCAAACGTGCAACACTTTTGTAATCACAGAGGAACAGATTTTGACGGCAACGGAATAACAGAAATGAAGTTATACGTTAAGCCGGAAAAACCAAAAGATAAATAATACACATATAAACCTAAAGAGCATTATTAATTTAATGCTCTTTTTTTTTGTTTTAAATCTAACGTGTTAACATTAAATATTTAAATACGTGTCAAGTTTTTATTGTAGTGGTCTAATAAAAAGATAAAGATTCATAAGTCGCAGAAAACCTTTAGTTAATTATTCTTTAGACAGATATAACTATAAAACATTAATGAATTATAATTAGATTGTTAACATGTAAGAATTAAATACGTAGTGAATGAATAGTTTATAGCCACGCACTATACCTTGAAATAAATCTTGTAGAATAAAAATTAATCAAACAATAACCAAAAATTATTCCATAATTACAATTCCTAAATATCAATCACACCCTCACCCCCTCACATACATAAACAAAAACACCTTCGTTCACTTCACGCTATGGTGGGAAATATAAGACCATAAGCACCTGCTAATATTGTTATAAAAAAACTTGATATGATGCAAAAAAAAGTGTTATATTTAGAAGTGGATTAGTGTGCATAAAATATGAGCCAAGAAAAGATACAAGAAATACTCACAACGCTAAAGAAACGGCACGAAGAAAATAAACTTAATTACTATAAACCTTATAAGTTTCAAAAGAGTTTCCACGAAGCTGGAGCAGAAGCTAATCAAAGACTACTTATGGCAGCAAATAGGGTAGGTAAGAGTTATGTAGGTGCTATGGAAATGGCTATACATTTGACGGGATTATACCCTGATTGGTGGGAAGGAAAAAAATTTTTAAAGCCCATAAAAGCTTGGGTGTGTGGTGCTTCTAATGAAACCACAAGAGATATCTGCCAAAGCGAGTTATTTGGGCAACCTGATAATCCTAGAGATAAGGGTAAAGGCAGCATACCAAAACACTTAATTGGCGAAACGACTAGAAAACCCGGTGTACCAAATGCTCATTCCTCTGTATTGGTTAAACATTCATCGGGTGGTTGGTCTAGAGTAGCTTTCAAAGCCTATGAAATGGGTGCTGAAAAATTTATGGGGGAGTCTATAGATTTGGTTTGGTTAGACGAAGAACCAGCACAGGATATCTATTCACAATGTATTACTCGTACCCTAGACAGACAAGGGCAGGTTTACATGACATTTACTCCTGAATCAGGCATGACAGACGTAGTACAGAATTTTACAACAGAATTAAGACCCAAACAGGCTTTAATATCGGCAGGTTGGGAAGACGCTGGTCATCTAACAGAAGACATGAAAGAACAGATTTTGGCAGCATTACCTCCACATGAGAGAGAAATGAGGTCTAAAGGGATTCCGACAATAGGTAGTGGACTTGTTTTCCCTATTTTAGAGGAGAATCTAGCCTGTGAACCTTTCACAATTCCAGAGCATTTCCCTAGAATTGCAGGACTAGACTTCGGTTATGACCACCCTACAGCAGTAGCTTGGTTGGCTTGGGACAGAGACGAGGATATTGTATACGTTTACGATTGTTATCGTATGGCTAAACAAATACCTAGTTATCACGCAAGTCATATAAACGAAAGAGAGGGGAGTCATTATATTCCAATAGTATGGCCTCATGACGGATATCAACACGATAAAGGCTCGGGTAAGACACTAGCAGAGCAATATAGGGAAGCTAGAGTCAATATGATGCCTTTTCATTTTGAAAATCCACCTGCATTGGGAGAAAATAAGGGAGGAAACTCGGTAGAACCCGGATTGATGGAAATGTTGAATCGAATGGAAACAGGAAGATTTAAAGTTTTTAATACTCTATACGATTGGTTTCAAGAGTTTCGTATGTATCATCGTAAAGATGGTAAATTAGTAAAATTAAAAGACGATTTAATGTCGGCTACTAGATATGCAACTATGAGTTTAAGACACGCAGACACAGAAACATCAAAATGGCACAAAAAAGGCAGGTTAGGACCTGATATATCAATAGTTTAAAGGAAAATAATGGTAAAAAAATACAAAAAAATGACCGAAGACGAATTAATTGCTAAATTATCGTCAGAAATAGAATCATCTACTGGACATATGAGTAGCGAACTTTCACACCAAAGAGAAGAAGCTATGAAATACTATCTAGGAGAGCCTTTTGGCAACGAGATAGATGGTAGGTCAGAAATAGTAACAACTGATGTAAGAGATACTATCGAATACATTATGCCGAGTCTTATGCGTATCTTTACAACGCATAACAATATAGCTGAATTCGAGCCACAAGGCCCTGAAGACATCGAAATGGCTAAACAAGCTACCGACTATGTCAACTATGTCTTTAACAAGCAAAATAACGGCTTTAAGGTCTTATATGACGTTTTTAAAGATGCATTGATAAGCAAAACAGGGATAGTTAAGCATTATTGGGAAGAAAACAAAAAAGTAACAACAGAAAATTACGAAAATCTTACAGATATTGAATATCAGTCTATTTTAGCTAATGATGAGCTAGAAGTTTTAGAACATACAGAAACTCAAGTAGAAAAACAGCAAGTAGATGATTTTGGCAACTTAATTAGCCCTGCTGTAATCCAGCATGACGTTAAAGTTAAATGTACTAAGAATTATGGACAAGTTAAAGTGGTTTCTGTACCTCCTGAAGAATTTCTAGTATCAAGACGAGCAGTAGATTTAGAGTCTGCTACTTTTGTCTGTCATAGAGTTAAAAAAACAGTATCTGATTTAATTTCTGAGGGTTATGACAAGAATCTTGTAGATAATTTGCCTACATATTCGTCTTCTCAAGGAGAATGGGACGAAGAAAGACTAGCAAGATTTAGTTATGATGACGAAAGTATGCCTTCAGATGAGGGAACAGGTGCAACAAGAGCCGTTTGGATAGAAGAATGTTATTTGAATATAGATTATAACGGAGACGGCATAGCAGAATTAAGAAAAATTACAAAAGGTGGAAATGTAATACTAGATAATGAAGAAATAGATATGATTCCGTTTTCTACTATTTGCCCATTACCGATTCCTCATAAATTTTATGGAATGAGTATTGCAGACACAGTTTCTGACATACAATTAATAAAATCTACAATAATGCGTAATCTTTTAGACAATATGTATCTAACTAACAACGCTAGATACGCAGTATTAGCAGGACAAGTAGAATTAGATGATTTATTAACGTCTAGACCGGGTGGAATTGTTAGAATGAGGTCTCCTAACGCTGTTACACCACTTCCTACACCACAAATACAACCATATGCCTTTCAAATGGTTCAATATTTAGACGGAATTAGAGAGGAAAGGTCAGGTGTGTCTAAAATGTCGCAAGGATTAAACCCTGATGTATTAACATCTCATGTTACTTCAGGAGCTATATCAGCAGCAACTGAGTCTGCTATGCAAAGAGTAGAGTTAATAGCTCGTATGTTTGCTGAAACAGGTATAAAAGACGTATTTAGGAATATTTATAATTTAGTACAAAAATATGAAGATAGAAAAAAAATTGTTTATCTAAACAACAAGTTTGTGCCTTTAGATGTTTCTCGTTGGAAAGAAAAATTAAATTGTACTGTAAACGTAGGTATTGGTAGTGGAAATCATCAATCTAAAATGCAAACTACGTCTGCAATTATGAATATTCTACAAAAATTAATAGAAAATGGTGGAATGGGAACTATGGTAACTACAGAAAACATCTATAATACTATTTCTGAGTTTATACAGCAGTCAGGCTATTCTAATCCTGACCAATTTATAACTAATCCAGCAAATATGCCACCACCACCTCCTCCTCAACCAAGTATTGACGAGAAAATAGCTACTCAAAAAGCACAAATAGAGGTGCAAAAATTACAAATAGATACACAATTAGCTACAGCTAAACTTAAATTAGAAAAAGATATGGCAACAGTAGAACTTGCAATAAAACAACAAGAATTAGAACTCAAGAAACAACAGATGGAAATAAATAAAGCAGAACTTGCTTTAGAAGCTGCACAAGGAAGACCAGTAGGAATAGGACCACAGTAATGAACAAATTTAAACAAAGAGTAAACAGTAAAGCAGAATACAACAGATTATTTAGCAATATGGTTAGAAAATTAAGGAGTCAAGGGTTGTCTCAGAATGATGCAGTTGCAAAAGCATTTACTACATTGGGTAAAAAAACAACTGGCAGACGAGCATGAAAGACTTAAACGAATTAAATATAGAAATAGAGTTAATTAAAAAAGATATTAATGATATAAAAAACAATCACTTACAACATATTGAAAAAGACATGAAAGATGTAAAGATTGAAGTTTTTAGATTTAAATATGTTATTTGGGGAGCTTTAGTTATATTTATATTAATGACAGATAAATTTACAGAACTATTGAGGTTATTATAATGTAC
>Ga0070750_10001940_pt1 | contig 11509 bp, 10 predicted proteins | sample VirMetDEL_Nov_24_FD_77013 | JGI IMG/M metagenome (GOLD analysis project Ga0070750, IMG submission 77013) | Aqueous microbial communities from the Delaware River and Bay under freshwater to marine salinity gradient to study organic matter... | ecosystem: Environmental > Aquatic > Marine >...
GCTCCAATTTCAGATTCACCGACTATGAACATTGACTTCTTTGGATATTCTAATTCAATATCAGAACCAAATAAAAACTTTAAAAATCCCTGAGAAGATACTGGCGTGCCTTTTGTCTTATAGAAAAATGGCATTAGTTTAATAATAAATCTAGGAATATCAAAATTGTCAGGTGCTAACCCAGATGCAAGTTCATCAAAAATAAATGCCAAAAATCTATCAGCAGTAATCTCACGATCTTTTAAATAAGCAATAGTTTGCAATTCACTTACAGGTTTCCGACCACTTGTGTCGCCATAAGTATGCGTCAACCAGTAGTAATACTTATCTAATAACTGAACAAAGACCGGATATTGATCCTGAAAGTGTTCAGGTAAAGCAGTGTCAACAGATGGTTGATGAAATAATAATTTATTTCTGTTTAAATCTGTAAGTGTGTTACTCATTAGTTAGTAGTACCTGAAACGGAGTTGGCAACATCAACATCTTGAATAGCAGAAACCAAATTTTCTCCTAGAGAAATAACTTCTCCACGTAATGGTTTAATTACAGAATCGTCTGCTGGTATTGCAAGTGTTCTAATGTAACTATTACCACTATTAATACTCGTTGGTTTAAATCCAGTTAAAAATACTTTACCATTGTCAGGCTCATAGTATCCAATATTGTCTTTAAGAACAGCATTATTTTGGTCTATAATTTGTAATACAGTTGATCCTAATCTATTCACAATTCTACACAAAGTATTATTGAATGTGAAAAGGTCTGTTCTCACTTTTAATGATTGTGTATCAGGTTTTGCAATTGTATTCAAGAAACTAATTTCATAATCAGCAGTAACAATTTCATTTGTATTAGGATTAATCAAAGGTTCAAATCTACTTTCCTGTTCAATACTAACTTTTGACGAAAGAATAGCAGCATCAGTATTATCAATTGCAGTTGTAAGTTTAGACTTACGGAATACGTCATTGAACTTGCCAAGATTTTCACTTGCAAAAGATGCCACTGTAGATTTAACTAAATTTTGCATACTTTGAACAGTTCTATTAGTCAAAGATTTGTCATACTTAATTTCTGTTGTTACATTTAAGAATGTGAATGTTGGGTCAACAAATTCCATATCAACAGAGATAATAGAAAGTGGATCGGTAATATTATCACGAATACTGTTTCTAATCAATGTTTTTTGGGTATCACTAACATCATTCTCATAGATAAGTGATACAATAACTTTTCCATACTTTGCAGGAACATTATCTTCTCCACCCCATGCATTAACAGATTTAATACCTGGAATACGAGACTGAATAATTGATATGTAGTCACCAGAAGTAACAAGTCTAGAGGATGCTAACAAGTTAAGTGGAGCATTAGAACGAATAGATTCAATAGATTCTTTTTCTGCACCTTGAGCTGCAACTGCAACTGTATTAACAGTTAGTGGATACGATACAGCATTAACTTCGACTTGATTTGTTGCTGTAAATGTAGAAGCACGGTTAGCAGCAGTACCATTTGATGACAGATATTGAACCCGAATAATGTTGCCGGGTACTGGTGCTGTTCCTGTTGCTTGACCATCACCAAAACTAATTTCATAGAAACCATTGTAAGTTTCTACAGGAAGAAATAATTTAGTGTCTTCATTGTACTGTTTGATGGAAGAACTTTGTTCATAAATATCAAATTCATCAGAACTAGCAGTATCAAATACCTGCACAGTGATAGTAGAAAGATCAACATCAGTATCAGGAATAACATAAACTTGTCTCTCTAATGCATCATTACATCTAAAAGTTTTAGTTCTTAATACACCTTCACTGATTAAAATGTTACTATCACCTGCTTCTACTTCAAATGTAAAAATTCCTGTGCCACTTCTATCATATCCAATATATTCTTCTAAGGTAAAGAATGTATATTGAACACCATCTACAGTTGTCTTAAACTCAGTGAATTGTGGCAAAGTAATAGATGCAGGCTTAGGTGACACACTTGTCAAATTAACAGACAAAGTTACTGTTGCTTTAGCACCACTTTTAGATCGTGGAACATAACCAAGATTAAGAGCATGGTTAATCATTGCAGAACGAGTCTGTGCAGTGCTAAGAAATGATTCGTTCAAACCAAAGTTTGCTAACAGTGCATTTTGATGAGTATTTAATGCCAACACATCAAGCAATACAGAAAGCCCAGAACCTTCAAAGTCAAAGTCTGTAAACTCAGTCTGCCCATTTAAATAGTCTTTTAAACTAGTTTTGATATCATCAAAGTTGAGATTGGTTGTCTGAATTGTTTGTTTGCTTGCCATTTTTATTTAATCCTTGTCAGTGATGTATTTAATACCACCACTTCATCAGTTGATATAATCTGAAACTTAACAATAACACGCAAATCATTAGCATCAATATTATTAATTACCTGAACATCCAAAACTCTTGCTCTAGGTTCATAGTTTTCAATAGCAAAAACAATGTCGGTTTCAATTTCATTTGTAATATCTGGATAGTTTAGATCAAATAAACGACTGCGTAAATTAGCACCAAAGAAATAATTAAAAGGTTTTTCACCATGATTTGTCAACAGAATGTTTTTGATAGACTGCTTAACTGCTGCCGCATCTAGTTTCTTGAAGATATCACCAGAAGGCTTTGTATCCAGAGACAAGTCAATGTCTGAATAGTCACGTTCTTTTCTAGCAACAATAACTGATGTATTGCTTAAATTTTTATCTTCTGCTGCAAAGCTACGACGCACTGCCATCTAAAGGTCATCCTGTTTTTATTGTTATTTATACAGCATTCACGAAACACACTCTGCTAGTGCATTGTTAATTAAAAGATTGTAATTAAATTCTGTAGAAATATTGCGACTAAATGCACCTGTGAATTTATCACTGATATCAGGCATAGTTACAACAATGCAAGCATTTAAACTGCCATCTGGATTAATAGTATCATATGATAAAATCATTTTTTCAAAAAGATGGTTATCTTTCCAATATACTGCCAATTCAAATGTCTTTTCAAGAGCAACATTTCCTTCTTGGTCAATTACCTCAAATACACAAGAACGACCTTTTCCTGCTAATTCTTTAATTCCACCAGATGTGAGTGTTTCTGTTGTCTCTGGAAGATATAGACCTTCTGTTACAGATAATGAATATTTTTGACCAAACTTATCTTCTGAGTTATTGAAACCTGTCATCATAACACCAAACATATAATAATGTCTTGCCAATTCTTGACGTTCTGCAAGAGTAGGAAAATCATTTAATGTTGCTTGTGATAGAGATTGTGATATGAATCTACTTAAAGAAATGCCTCTGCCAAGTTTAGTACCTGTAGTAATTTCAGATTTACTCATAGGATTAAATTGCTTTTCAGGTAAAACTCTTTTTATATTTAAGAATTCTTTATATTTGTTTTTATATATTTGACCTGACCCGTATTTGCGAGTACCAAATTTTGCAGTTGGTTCTTTTTTCACAATACGTTTAACTTCTGTAGGTTGGTCAGATTTGAATCCAGAGTTTAATACTCCTAATGAAACACAAAAAGAAACAAACAAATCATCAGAAAGATTGTTTGGTTCTCTAAGTTTAGACCGCACTTCTCTAGTGGTAATATCATCTCTTCTAATAATCATTTACGGCACCTGATTAAATTTAGTGTTACTGGACTTCTTTGAAGTGTTTTCTCCAATTTTATTCATTTCTCTCAAATCAATATTTTCCAAAATCTTATTATCAACATCTACATCAATATTTAAAATACCTTTATTTGAACGACTTAAAGTATCACCGACCATACCAAGTGTTGCTGATACTAAAGAAGTCACAGCGGATGCTGCTCCAGTTGGTGGAGAAGCAGCACCAAGAATGCCAGCAGTAACAGCAGTCAATGACGCACCTGCTTCTTTTGAGAACCCTGTAAAATAATCACCATCAAATACGTTACCTTTATAGTTATCACCAGTATAGTTTACAGACTCTCCACCCACTTGACCTTCAGGTGCAATGACAGCCATATACTCAGAAGTCATATTGAAATTTTTAGTTGCAATATCAATTTCAGTTTCAGCAGACATATGAGTTGAACCAGAAGTGCCATACTCAGCATTACCATCTGTCCAAAGATTTAGATTGCCTTTTGTAATAAGATTCTGATCATCAAGGGATAGGCGTGTTGTAGTTTTTGTAATTGTTTCTGACATATGACCAAGAACAGTTGTGATTTTATTTTCTTCAACCGTTTCTGTTTTTCCTTGACCGATTGTCTGAATATATTTACCACCAACTTTGAGATTAAAGTTTTGTTTTACGTCTAATTCATAATCACCTGTTACAGTCATCTTTACATCACCATCATAGGTAATATTTCCATCACCTCTAACATAGACTGTAAAATCATCTCCTACTACTTGAATCATTTTATGGTGCGAATTCAATACAACTACACCATCTGCATGAAACTCCATACCAGACCCTGAAGTGTGAACAACAGAAATTCTTGGTTGGTTTGGTGTATCATCTATTTCAATACGATGACCAGATGTTGTTTCAGTTACTTTGTTGTGTGGATATTTTGGATTAGCATCAGTAGGGAAAAGCGAAGGACCATCATACGGACCACCACCCATCTTTAACTTAGGTTCCCACTCACCTCTTGCTGCTCGGTTTGTTGTAGGTTGATTTTGATATTCTGGTTTAGGAAAGTTTTTCTGGGGGTCTTTAAACGCAATATTATTTTTACCAGTAACAATATCGTTACGTGATTCTGTTGTTCCAGCAGTGCGGTCATCTAAAGCCGAATTTACATCATCTTCACCTTCAGGTTCAACAAACTCTCTAAGTTCAGAAGCAATACCAACTCGGTCATAGATATTAATCTCTTCTAAAATTTTATCTTCTTCAGCAGATTCTTTTCTGATAATTGCTTCAAGAAGTCTCTCTTGTTCAAAAGGAGATAAGTCGGAGATTTTAGTATCTAGGTCAAAATTTTTGTTTGCTAAAAAATTGGGATAAGTTCTGTTAGTATTGTTTGGATCATTAGATGCACCAGCTTCGGCATGCACATCCATAACATATCTTCTGATAGTTTTATCTTTATTTTCAACTAAAACAAAATTTCGTAGTGCATTAAAACCAGCCTGCATGGTAGGATAAATGTTATTTCCACCATAATCAACACCTAATGCACCTCTACTGATTGCTCTTTTTGTGCTACCTGTTAGGTTACCAGGGTTGTTATTTCTATATGCTCTATCACCTGTGAAAGTTTCTATTCTACCATCTGCTAATCTAACTTTTGTTCCATTAGCTGTAGCAGATAAAATTTCTACATATGCACGATCACCAGCCATTATTGTAATCCAATCATTTCATCTGTAGAAAGAGCCCCAGTTGATCTAGTTTGCTCTTTGGTTTGAATATTCTCTTTACCAAAAATATTTTTTACATAACTAGGCACGTCAAAATTAGGATCAGAACGTCTTTCTGGGTCAATATCAACATGACCCCAAGCCTGTCCCCCAGGATGAACTGTATAAAATGCTCTCATAAATGCCTTGAATGTATTCCATTGTTCAGGTCTAAAAGTGCTGTCATCACGCTTTCTACCACGTTTAGAACTAGACCCTACTATGCCACCGACAAAAGCAATACCAATAGAAAATGGATTATGCCCCTTTAGACAATGCGCACCAATTTGAGAAATAGGTCTAGCAACTTGTAAATCACCATTGCGAAGAATTAGAAAATGATAACCTACATCTTTAAAGTTACGAGCAGTATGCCAACTATACACATCATCATAATCAATATCCTGATCTTCATAGGTATCAGTATGATGCACCACAACTTCTGTAATATCTCTAGTACAAGACCTAATAATAGATTCCATTTCTTCATAGGTTTTGAGAATAGTACGAGACTTAATATTTTTCATTTCAATAACTTCAACACTAGATACACCAAATTCATCAGACTTATTATCAAGAACTATATTATCTTGCAAATCTGTAGTGTCTGTGACATTCTCTAAAATAGAGTTAGAAGTTACTTTGTTAGACGTAATTTTTTCTTCTATAATTTTTGAAGTCTTATTAATATTGTCTGTAGCAGCATTTAATAAAGGTTTAGTAGTAGAATTATCTGCTACCCCATCATAAATTTTTTCTGCTACACTTCTAACCTTTGTAGTAAGTTCTTTTGCTGTATAAGACTTATCTGGGTCACGTTTGATAATAGGGGGTAAAGTAGCAGCTACAGCATCTGTTGTTACTGCTGTAACAGTTCTGTTCAAGTTGGCACCAGTTCTAGATTGCTTATAGAAAGTATTGGCATCAGAGTTTTGAGGTGATTTGCTTAAACTTCCAAATTCAGATAATTCATCACCTAAAATTCCTATACTAAATCTTCTTTTAACATCACCTCTTCGTGTATAGCTTTCATCAGCAATAGTGATAACTTTAATGCCAAGTTTAACGGCACCTGGAATAGCATCTAATGGAGAATTGCGAAGTTTTTCAAACTGACCTTTTGCACTATCAATAGCATTGCGGATATTATTCAAAAGAGAATCAATATTTCCAACCGCTTGCTTTACTTTTGATGTTACATTTCTAATATTAAATAGCATTATTGACCAAACCTTTCAAGAGCATCATAAGCAAACGATCTTCTTGCTAATTTTGTTTCTTCTGTATCATCAACTTTTAGATACTCACTGGTAAAAATATCAACAGCTTCTTCTACTGATTTTGAATTTGCTAATGCACCAGAGTTAAATCTAGGATCATTTTTTAACTCATACAAAATATACACAACTTGAGAATCCAATTTGTTTGGGTCTAACCTATTTTGTGTGCAGTATTCAAAGTAAGCTTGTAGACGTTCACCTTGCCATCCGACTAAACCAAATTTTGGTGTTTGTGCCATTTTATACTACCCTTCCTGTATTACCCAAAGTTTGTAGTGCAGGATCAAGACTACGATTTGATTGTACTGCTAATGCACCTACAACAGCAGCAGCAACATTTTCGTTATATCCATTATCAACAAATCCGTTATAAGTTTTTTCAGCGTTACTATTTCCACGCAATTCTTGTGTGACAATTGCATCATTATGAGTTGCATTTTCAGTTGGAGTCAATGGGTTAATGTTTTCTATAGGCAATTCTACTTTTGGCATTGTCCCTAAAATTATAGGATTTTGAGACTGCTCTCCATCTAAAAATAATCCAAACACCCATGCTCCCTGTTGAATACCATTAGGAGATCGACCTATACCAGATATTCCACCTTCTGTTGCAGAAACCATAATGGTCGCCCAAGGAAGATCATCTGTCGGAACTTGGTCGATAAAAGGTGAATGCACACCAAATGCACGAACTCTAACACGGCCCAATTTCAATGGATCATTCATATTGTCTTCAACTACACCAATAAACCAGCGTGTACTATCTCCGTAAAAACTATTCATCAGACTGCATTAACCGTCTCTTGTGAAAGATTTTTCTTATTGTCATATTTAGTTATATTCATTATAACAGAGTATTTTGTATTCTTAAAATAATGTCTTGTTCCAAAAATCATATATTTACCAGTTAATTTCTTATCTGATACACGTTCAATATTGCTAGTCTCATTTTCAATTGCAATATTTTTAGGAACAAAGATATCAATCATTTTACCTATGATAGATTGATTTTGCATAAATCTATATCCAGGCACAGTAATGTCCATTTGTGTTTTAGCCATCAATGATCTAAGTGCCTTTGCCTGTGCTTTTTTCAAATGATCATCTAAGACAAGTTCTTCATTCAAACTGTTAATATTATCAAACAGTGAAGCAGTTACAATTTGACTATTAATAGATGAAACACCCTCATGGTATGCTTTATTGTTTAAAGTAAATTGCGCATCATAATTTACTGTGCCATTTACTTTAGGCATTTTACTGATACCTTCTGTGAAACGATATCTCAATTCAGTTGGAATATCTTTACTTGTATCTAACCAAAGATACTGTGCGCCATACATATTATTTTTAAATAAATGTGTACTAGATTCATTATTAGAAATACTCATGGTCTTGATTTGACGGCTAGTTACATCAATCTCTTGGTCAATTGCTGCACCTGTTCCTGCACTATAGTTGAATACTTTGTCTGATACTCTAGCAGAACCTAACATTGTTTCTAAGGATTCAAAAATAAGACCATCTTCGTGTAAAGAAGAATAGAGATAAAAAGGCGCACCATTTACACTGGTTGCTCTTTTTGATATTTCCATAATCATTTGTAAAGGGCTATGTGTATATGGAGCAATGTATCTCAAAGTGTCCTGAGAAGATGTATCTGACCTAACAGATACTCCTAAATGATCATTCAAAATGTCAGAGATAATCTTTTCAGGTTTACCTTCATAAGTTCTACTAAATCTTGTCATTTCAGAAATTATAACATGTTCTTCAACAAATGTCAATAGAATAACAGACGAATGATCGTTTGCTTTTGCCTGTCTTGTCACACCTGTAACAACAAATCTTTTCTCTAAGAATTTAGTTTTGTCAGGATCAAATATCTTAATATCAATATATTCTTGACCCATAAAATTCACATGATTAGAAATGTTACTTGAGTCGGCAATAATTATATTACCAGTAATATATGGCTTAGTAATGTTTTCAAAGAAAGAAATTTCTGCAACATTTCTTGAAATATCAACATCTGAAAATCTACCAGAAGGGCAAGAGACAACTACTTCGTGATATCCATAATCATATGGTGAGGTAAATAATCTCTGCATTTTAGGTTCTCAGTGTCGTTTTAAATGTTCCTAAACCTTTTTGACCATTAGTTATAACAATAGGGTCTGGATTTTCTTCAGTCTCAAGAACAACATTATTGAAAGAATTAATTACATCTTCAATGATATCGGGTTTAATAACTTTGATTTGAAATTTAGACTCATTCTCTTTTCTAACTCTCTCAAAGTATGTGACAGGTGTAAGTAATGCAGGCTCAATATCATTATAGTTAGCAACAATATAATTGTCAAAAAGATTCTCAACATGTGTATTTGCATCAGCAGAATCGGAATATGTTGTTGAGAGTGTGTTATTGAAATATGTTTCGTAATTACTTGAATCATTCAAGTACACTACACCCAATGGAGCAGTTTCGATAACATCCAAGTTACGATCAATAAGTCGATAAACATCCACTTCTCTTATTTCAAATTTAGAATACTCATTTGGAGTTAAGTATACCAAAGGTCCAGCAATATCAACCTGATCATTTTCATCATATAAAAATATACCGTGAAGGCCGTTTGCTTGAGTATTATTTGCTTCTGCTGATAATCTGATAAAGTTCCATTCAAATGTTACTTGTGATGTAACATCAATAAGATCGGTGAAATCAAATGTGGACAAATCGGCGCCAGATCTAACTAATGCAATTTGACCAGTTCCTGTACGTCGTTTAATCCATATACCAAATGCACGTTCAACACCAAGTGAACCAAAATTTGTAATTGTATATAAATATGAAGTCGGAGTACCATTAATTTGTCCAGCCCCAGAGTCAGAGGTCATAGTGTAGGCTGGAATACCAAGTTCTGTATTATTTCCAGAGTTTCCATCTGCATATATTATAGATGAACCAAAACTATTCCAAGTAAGTGGATTTGAGTTATCAATGACATTATAGTCTTTATAATATGAATACAACTCTAAATCGCTTACATTGTTAGATGCAATAATATTATCTGCATTAGCGAGTGCAGACGAACTATAAATTGTATCTAGTTTGTAATCAGAATCAAAGAGAACAAACTTGCCTTCAGACTCCTGTATATATGGTGCAGTTGGTTCAACGTCAACGTATCTAGCAGAATCATCTTCATAGTGATGAATAGCATTATACTCAGTCACTACAGCATCAATTGTAGCAGTGACAACAGAATCATTTTCTGTGGCAGATATGATTTCTCCTGCTGTGAATGACTTTGTGCCTTGAATAACAATTTGACCAAAATCCAAACGTCTTTTTAAAATAGTGCCTTCTACACCAGAAGTAAGACCTCTAACTTTTGTGCCAACTTTAAATTTATTATCTAAATTATTTCTAGTTAAAAGAACAGTATTTGGATAGTCTTCTTCTGCCTTTTCTTTCATATCATTATAACTTAGTGGCCATCCGTGCAAACGAACATCATCATTTAAAAGGTAGAGTGTCCAGTGATAGTCAGTTGTTCCATAAAGTTTTTGTGAAATTTGATCTGGTCTATCTCCATCTTGAAGATTATAATAAGTGTATACAGAAACATCATCTTTAATCTGATCAATCAAATCAATGTAGACATGTAAATCAGTGAACCTTGTTGGTTTTACTTTGTTACCAAAAAAATAATCAATCTGAGGAAAATTAGTAAAATATGACATTAGTAACCTCTTTCAGCAATATCAGTTGCTTCAAGTGTACGCTCTTCTTGGAATGCTAGTGAAATATTCGTTTGTGTATAATTACCATCTTTGTGAAATGTTCCGGTTTCACTATTGAAGCTAGTGGTCACTCCTGTCAGATAGCAAGGCAAGATTTTTGGTTCTAAAACCTTTCCGTTATAGAACATAGTTATCATAAATTTAGTTGGAAATTTATAAAATGCTTTATCTTTACCAATAGTAGTAGGATACATGTATGTACGAAAAGTTTTTAGAATAGTTTTAATTTGCTCTGCTTCAGAACTTGATGTTGGCATCATAGAAAAGTTGAAGTTAAAAGACCTCATACTCACAGAATTAAAAATAGATTGAGTATGTGGATTTGACGCTTGCTGCAATCCTGCTCTAATACCACCTCTAATATTTTCAGGTATAACAGGTACAGTTGCTAATACATTTTGTGCAATACGATTAAAAATACCACCAGAAGCCGCTTCTTTTGCATTATCAAAACTGGTTCTCATTTCGTTCATTACATTCTCGGCATTCAATCCTTTGTCTTTCAAGTTTTGAGCAATTCTTCTTGCTTCTCTACCCAAATTGCCAAGATTGATATTTTCATATTGCACACCATCAGCAATTTCAAATCCAGGAGGCATGTATAAAGTAACAGACGCTTCTCTCATTTTAATTTGCTGTCTGTTTGATACTGTTCGTTTGCTAGTATCACTTACTGGCAGACCATCTTCAAGTCTTGTGAAAGGTCTAGAAGATAAATTGACTTGAGAAGTAGTTCTTACCACATCAAATCTAATATATCCTGGGTATCTCTCTATAGATTTTCCCGGTTCTTCAATCGGATACCTATAACTCGTCCCAAAACTTTGTGCTATATCAACATCAAACTTATTAGGTTGGGATGAACTTCTTACACTAGCCATTAGTGGTCCTATAAATATTTAAATAGTTTATACTTATTTATATGGTGTTATGAAAACTTACAAAGGTAAATACAAGATTAAGAAACCTGAGAAATACGATGGTGACCATACACA
>Ga0070750_10001946_pt1 | contig 11495 bp, 12 predicted proteins | sample VirMetDEL_Nov_24_FD_77013 | JGI IMG/M metagenome (GOLD analysis project Ga0070750, IMG submission 77013) | Aqueous microbial communities from the Delaware River and Bay under freshwater to marine salinity gradient to study organic matter... | ecosystem: Environmental > Aquatic > Marine >...
CAGTATCCACCAGCATTGGCAGATAGGGCAGAAGCCGTCGCCTAGCGGCGTCATCCATGCCATCCTGACCCGTTCTTACGAACGACGCCAAGACAGGGCAAGTGCACGGAGGTGCGTCAGAGTGAGGCAATCCCTCCATGTATGCAACCATTTCCATAGCGCACAGAGAGCCAGAACCTTCTTTATGTGCACCAGCTGACAACTTAGGTAGTATTTTTAGATAATCTTCCCACATATTCTTTTCTCCTATCTAACCCTTATAAAATGTATTAGCGTCCACAGCCTTTGGACCACCCATCAAGTCTACTTGAGTAGCATTTGATGCATCTACTAGACCTGCTTTGCTAGCAGCCTTAGAAGCCTTTACAGCTTCCTTTTCTGCCTCTACATATGCCTCTCGAGCACCCATAACAAGATCATAGTAAATAGCGGCTGTTTGTGTTAGATCATCAGGGTTTATATCTTGACCCTCATACAGCCGGTCTTTCATAAAACCAGTCATTACTTGTATTACATTATTTCTTAAAGTATCTTCGTTCATTATATTCCTTAATAGCGAATTTGTTCGCGAGTTTCAGTTATCGTGTTAGAGTATTTTTCTCTCACTTGTAAAGGAATAACACGCCTTCCTGTGCTTCTCTTAAATACAAAAGAAACACGATTACGTTTATAACCTTTATTTCCAAGATTAATAACCTCTAACACAGTTCCACGTAAGTAAGATCGATCTTCCTTCGTATCATGTAAGCTAATTTGACCACCAATAAAATCGGAAGACTTCCTTTCACTTACAGACCATGCAGAGGTCACGTATACGCCTCCCCCTAAATGATGAACATTTTGAGAGTCAGGTGAAATTAACATTATATTTTCTTGCATATCGTATTCCTTTTAATTAAATTCTTCAAGTACTTTTAGTGCTTTATGTAAGCTAGAAACTTTCTCTTTTTGTTCTTCGTATAACCTCTCAGCAGCTTCAACATTATTTTTTAAAGCTGATAGAGTTCTAGCTTGCCTATACATTTCTTTTGTTTCTGTAGCAATTACTGCTGTTAGCGCTTCAATACCGTCTTTCATTAACTATTCCTTATCCTCTTTAGAGTGATCAAACTGATATTTTTAAGTTAAAACGAGAGATCAAAACTATCTATAACGGCGTTAGTTATTCTACGGTGAACAGTGCTAATAGCTCGGCCTAATGTTGTAGACGTTACCGCAAAGACTGAATCAGCTGTATTTAGTACTACTAAGTAAGAACCTTCGATACTTCTATTTGGGACATTCTTAGGGTATACGTTCCAGTAGCTATAAAAGCTACGGATTTCATTAATAGTAAAACCTTTTGTAATTTTAAACGCTTGAACAGTACTGTCTTTAGATAATTTATTTCTAATTTTCTTATTAGCCTTATTAAACTCCTCATCCGATACTCTTTCTAATCCAGAGATAAAAGCTTTTCGGCCTTTAAAAGTAATCTCCGTATTTGCAATATTAGTTTCTCTTAGTATATCTAAAAACTCATTAGACAGTCTAATGCCGATCCATGGTTCATTATGTGAATCACCTATAAAATCATCCGTACTACCAAAGTAATTATCTCCTGATTGTTGCTCTATATTTATAGATCTCGAATATTTGTTCCTGTTACAAACAATAGCCTCAGCGTCGTTTTTCTTTGAGTCCCTTTCTCTTATTGCTGCTATTCTGTTACTTCGTATTTTGTTAGTAAGATTGGCATTATACTTCTTAAACACGAAATCACGCTCTGCTGTCTCTAACTCTACTATAAGAGGTCGATTTGCAAGAAGATACAACAACATGTAATTTCTCATCAAGATAGGTAGTTCCTGCTGTAGAACCTCCTTGTTTGCTAATGCGAACCCAACCTTTTCTGCTTCTGTTTTAGGCGTAGGTATTGTTTCTAAAATCTCTAGCCAAATAGGATCGATGTTCTTCTTTGTCTCAAAATTATAACTTAGAAGGTGAAGAGAACGAACTACTCCTAAAGAATTATAAAACGATTGACTTTTCGGATCTAGCCCTTTTAGTACTTCTCCAATAGACATATTACTGTTTTTAGATAGAAAAGCATCGAAGTCTATTTCTGCATATCGCTTTAAACATGCTGTAATCCACTATTCAGAACAACTAGAATTTATGTTAACAAGAAGCTGCCCTATTAAGCTTCCTAGTGTGTTTAACTCATTAGTAAATACCTTTAGTACATTATCATTATAATGAGTGAGATCCTCATTGTATATTGCTTTAACGTTATTATTATTTATATAAGATAACATACCGCTTATAATCTGTGATATAGATAGGTTCTTGTAACTATCGGACATTTCGTCAATTATTTCTTTAAATTCTGCAAACTTCATAATATATTCCTTAGATGTCTAAATAAACTACTTCACCAAATGGTGTTTTAATATCCTTTCTAGTAGAAACAAATATAGTAGGGTAATCTGGCTCAATATCGGGGTAGTCACTTCTTCCTACTAGCATATCACTAAAATAGATGAGTTGATCTGGCTCTATATCATTTTCTTTTACATAATCAAATACCGGCTTAAAGGAAGTACCTCCACCTCCTACTGATTTGAACTCTTCATATGAAAACCATACATTACTATCATACTCTTCTACATTAGCGACTCTGTAATCAGAAGACATTAAGTAAACTTTATTGGGTTTAATATCATTGATAATGGTATTAACTTCTCCAACAAAAGCTTTTGTTTCTTCTTCACTTACAGAACCCGAACTATCAAAAGCAATAACTAATTCTCCTACTTCAGTACCATCCATAGAAGGCATATAGAGATCTTCTCCTAAATGCCTACGGTTAGGTCTCCGAAACGTATAGTCATCAGGATAACGAGACTTAATAAGTTGTTGTAGAATTTCTTCCCAATCAAGCTTAGGTTCTCTTATCTCAGTGATCTTTTTACAGATATCGCCGGGTATATTACCCTTACCGCTATTCTCTTGAGCATTAGCCGCTTTGATTATCATGTCATCGATTTTGTTAGAAGCCTCTTCTTCTTCAGCAGCAGACGACGGTGCAGTTGCTACTACATGTTCTTCAGGCTCACTTATTTGATCTTTGATCTTTTGCTTTTGAGAATCACTAGGCTCAGATGCATCTTCCTTACCTGCTATTCCCTCGAAGGAATCCTCTTTGTCATTATTAATATTTTCTAAATACTTGTATACCTCTTCCCAAGCCCAACCTTTAGTCTTATTGCTAGGGTCAAACAAGGCACACTTTGGTAGTTTAAAACCATCTGTCTTTAGGATATCATTGATAACCCAGTCCATAGCTACATTACATAGCTTAGGATCTTTACCTCTCATAATCCTACAGTGTTTGAAGATTACATGAAGTACTTCGTGACACAAGCAAGCTCGTGTTTCATCTTCAGCTAACTCATCAATAAAGTCAGAATTATAAAGAATACTGACACCATCAGTAGCTAACGTAGGTATTGTTTTAGTTTCTGTAATCTTCAATTGCATTAAGCAAGAACCGTAAAACGGATAGCTAAATGACAAATTGGTTATTGCTCGACTTATCTTTAGTGATGCTTCCATATTGCCTCTTAAATTTCTTTTGCTATTTCTTCAACTTCTAAGATTAAAGCATTTAGGTCAGTCGTAGGCTCATAACCGTCTTGCTGCACACTCATTAAAAGACAATAGAGAGCATCTAATATAGCCTCTATTTCTGTACTTGATACCTCTATCATAAAGCCTACTTCTTTGTTAATTTGACGCATTGTTGTCTACCTCTCTTATCCAATTATTAGCGTCTAGCTCTGTCTGGGTAAATGTAAAATCATAGCCAGCCTCTAGAACTCTCCATACAGTAGGATATCTTTCCTTTGCTGTAAATACAGTTTGATCTCCTTGTTGGTAGATTGAACCTCTTTTAAAATCAAATACTTCAACAGTTATTTCTTTCATTAAAACCTCTTATAGTAGTAAATCACGACCTTCAGTTACAATCCAATTGACAATAGACTTTTGCTTCTTTAATTCAGGTTGACGAGCAACTACATCACGTACACAGAACGCAGCAAACTCTTTGCTTGGGAATCGTCGAATGTAAGTAATCATAGCATCTGCTGTATTCTCTTTTACTTTGTATGCTATGTTAGAGCATAGTGCATAAAGAATCGCAGGATCTGTAGGAATCTCAGCTTGCTCAGGGTTAGGGAAAATTTCATTTTCAACACTAGGAAGCTTATGAAACATTTCACGATAACCCATAAAGTCTACCACAGCTGCTTCACCGATCTGACCGTTCAAGGCTCCTCGAAGAGCACTTGAGCCTAAGCCAAGACCTAGAATAGCATTTACACGTTCCCATGAACGAGGACTGGGGCTTGCATTTTGGTTTGGATCGAACTTCTGTAGGAACTCAGGACGATCATTAATAAAACTAGTGACTTCTGGGGAGAAGCCTTTTTCCATCGCAAATTGACGGAAGCCCTCATGATCTGTCTCAATGTCGAGATGGGTCATTCGGTCTTTCAGATGCGATGGTAATTGAGTAGTACCAGCACGAGCAGACATAGGATTGCCTGCACATACGATAGTTACATTTGAGGGAAGACGGTGCTCACCTATACGACGCTCGTTAACTAACTGAGCGCAGATGTTTAGGGCAGCGGGACCGGCTTGGGGTAACTCGTCGAGAAACAAGATGGTGGGACGTTCTTCATTAAAAGCTTTCATAAAGAAAGGAGCGTAACGGACGTATTGCTCACCTTCCTTATCAATGACAGGAAAGCCGCCAAGCTCACCTACATCGTATTGCGCTACGATTACTGTTCGCAACTCTACGCCCATTTCTTTAGATAAGGCATTAACTGCAGTAGTTTTACCTTCACCGGGCAAAGACCACAACATAGGCACTAAGTGAGATGCATCACTAGCATCAACAGGCAGGCTCAAGTTGTGAGAAAGCATTGCTTGAGTAATTTCGATTGCGTTAGATAGTTTCATGTAGAATCTCCGATTCAATTAATTTATTTTTCGTAATAATACATTTTTAATACTATTATTAAATACGTATTTATCTAGCCAGAATGCTGCACCTACTGCTACAGTATAATCGGCTGGAATTCCTAATATATAGGCTATTAATAAACTTGAACCCATTGTTAATACGAAACCGCTTGCTGCGGGTGATGACAATGAAGATTCAAGTGAGTTATTATTTAATTTTTTCATTATATATTACCGGCTTCGTGGAGAACAAAGCGCGTATTAGTTTAGGTTAAAAAACCCCCTGCATTGCACAGGGGGCTTCTATTTAGTACGACCAAGTACCCGACATGCCATCTGCATTGTACTCAGTCACAACAGTTTCAAAGAAATTGTCATGAGACGTAGTAGCAATCAAAGGCTCTAGCCAAGGTAAAGGGTTTTCTTTTTGTTTATAATTTGATTTAAAGCCAAGTTCTATTAATCGTCTATCAGCAATGTAGCGGATATACGTCTTAACATCGTTAGCCTCGAGACCTTCTACTGGTCCCATCTCGTAAGCAAGATCAATAACCTTATCTTCAAGCTTTACTGCTTCTCGAACCATATCGTATATAGACTTCTTAAATTCATCATTAACAATACGCGGGTGTTCTTCACAGAAAGTTCTAAAGAGCTTAGTCATTCCTTCACAGTGCAGAGATTCATCTCTGATAGACCACTGTACGATCTCACTCATACCTCTCATCTTTCCATAGCGAGAGTAGTTGATCAACATAACAAATGCTGAGAACAGGCTCATACCTTCATTAATAGCACTACGTGCCACAGCTTGAGCAAGTCCTGAGTAATTGTTAGTATCAATTTGAGTCATGAAATCTACTTTGTCTTTCATTTGAGAGTACTCAAGGAAAGTAGAGAATTCTTCTTCAGGTAATCCTAAAGTGTCATTCAACAAGGCATAACTACGTTGGTGTGTGAACTCACGGTTCGCAAAGCTAGTTAACATAGATCTGATTTCGTTATTCTTGAACTTATAGATATAATGCTCAAGATAGTTAGTTCCTACTGCTACATCAGACTGAGTAAACAGGCGTAGGATTTGGGTTATATGATTTCTTTCTACAAGGGTTAACTTAGTTTTCCACTGAGCAACATCGTCCTGTAGTTTAGCTTCCCACTCACCCCAGTGGATTTTTTCGTGAGTAACAGAGTACTCAACTGCCCAAGGGTAAGTAAAAGGCTTATAGGTTATGTTTGGTTCTAATACAGACATTAGTTATCCTTGGCAACTAGTGCATTCGTCATCGTCTTCTGGCATGTCAATTAAATCTTCATACCCGCCAATGTACTCGCCTCTAATGTAAATTTGTGGAACAGTTGTTACATCTCTTCCTGTTACTTCAGCAGCTGTCTTTCCAATCTCGTCAAGATCTATGTACTCATATTCGAGGCCAAGTTCGTCAAGATGCTCTTTTGCTTTAACACAAAATGGACATCCTTCCTTACCATATACAATAGATACTTGAGCACCTTGCAAAGCAACTCTCTCTACTTTTTGACCAACCTTATCGGCAGTACGGCCAGCAGTAGTGCGTAAGTAATACAAACCTTTAAGACCTTGTGACCAAGCCTGCATATGCACATAATGTACATAGTTACGGTCTGCTCCAGCTTTAAAGAATAGATTAACAGATTGTCCTTGACAAATATATTTTTGTCTTTCAGCAGCATGTTGTACAACAAACTTTTGATTAATCTCAAAAGAAGTTTTGTATACGTTTCTAACTTCTTCAGGAAGGTCTTCTAAGTGCTGAACACTTCCATCGTTCTGCATTATAGATGCCCACGTTTTCTCGTTATTTAGTCCTCTTTGTTCTAGTTCCTTTTCTAAATAAGGATTCTTAATAACATCTGCACCTACTCGAGTACGATGCGTATAAATGTTTGCTTTAAGAGGTTCAATACTTGCTGTACAGTTACACAAAATACTACTATTAGCATTAGGAGCAATAGCGAACAAGTGTGCATTTCTTACTTTACCTTTTGAATCAGGACAAGCGCCTCTTGTTTCAGCTAGTTTCTTTGTTCTTTCTTTTGCTCTCCTGTTCATTACTTTAAAGATCGATTCGTTTAAATTAGTGGCCTTTATACTACCCCATGGTAATCCGTGCTTCATAAGCAATCCTGCAAAACCCATAGCACCTATGCCAATAGATCGCTCCTGTGAGGCACTATAGGCTGCTTTTTCCATTTCAGAGGGGCATGCTTCTATAATGCTTCTAATACATTATCTAGAAACTGTACCAAGTCGCCTATCATGTCAGTGTCTATCCACTCGTCAAAGAGTTCTAAGTTTACTGACGATAAGCAACAAACTGCTGTACGATTTTCATCTGTAGGTAAATGAATTTCATTACATAGATTAGATCCATGTATTTTTAGCGCTAAGTCCTTTTGGAACTGAGGCATTGCATCGTTAGCAGTATCAATGAAGTTAAGGTAGGGAGAACCTGTTCTAAACCTAGCCTCTAGCATTCTATGCCATAAGTCTCTTGCGCGTATTGTGTCTGTTACTGCTCCTGTGTTTGGACATAATAGCTCCCAAGATCTATCTTCCATCACTGCACTCATAAAAGAGTCAGTAATGTTTACAGCGTTAAACAGGTTAAAACACTTACGATTAATATCACCGCCAGTAGGAACTTTAAAGTTAATAAACTCTACCAAATCAGGATGAGTAATATTTGTATAAGCAGCGTAAGAGCCTTTTCGAGTCTTACCTTGTTTAAAAGCAGTCATTTGAGCATCGCTTACTTTAAGCATAGGCATAATACCGGGGCTTTTATCGGTTACGCCTCTCACTCTCCCCCAGTGACCTCCTACGCCACCTCCTTTAACAGAAAGCCAAGCGGTTTCTTCGTGATGCTGTGTAAGACCAGCAATACTGTCTGGTACATACGATAAGAAACAACTGATTGGTAAACCTTTGTGATCCTCATTAGGCTTTGGTGCATTACTAAGAATTGGAGAAGAAAACATAAACCAGCCTTTAGACACATAATCATATATGCGCTGCGCTAAGTCTAGATCAAAAGCGCAATAAGCCACTGCTGCTCTAGCAAACCCCTCTTGAGGGCTGTTTTCTCCTTCAACTAAATAGTAGTCTTTTAGCAGCTTTAATGACTGCTCGGATAATCGATTATCCCTTTCTAAATCGATTGCAATACCATATTTTTTCATTAAGACTCCATTTTTGTTACTTTTATATTTAGTGCGTCGAATACTTCCATTGCACCCATATCTTTATACTCTTCTCTGTAGTATACCTCTCGTATACCTGCTTGTATTAAAGACAAAGCGCAAGTCATACAAGGGAAAACAGTACAATACAGTACTGCCTCTTCCCCTGATTGGGTAGACTTAGCTAACTTTGCTAGTGCATTTTGTTCAGCGTGTATAACAGTTGGAAGTGTCTTGTTATACTCATCTCTCATAGCGTTGTTATAGCCAGACGGAGTGCCGTTATAACCATAGGAGAGGATGTTTCTGTCTTTTGCTATTACACATCCTACTTTAACCTTCGTGTCTCTGCTCTCATCTGCTACCCTATAGGCAACATCCATCATAAAGTTAGCTTCTCTACTCATTTTATTCCTTATAAATCATATCCTATTTTCTTTTCGGATTTAATTACTTCACCTAAAGTTTTCTTCTTAAGTGCTATTTCGTTATTAAGTAACTCTCTTATTCGTTTTACACCTACGCGTTTAGATTCAAACAATGAAGCTTCTTGTACTGCTCTAAAATCACCGGGAGTTAAGTAGTTCATTGCTCCAAGCTTAGATTTAGCGAGTTTAGGAAAATATAGCTCAAAGCACTTTTGTACTTGTTCTTCAGACATAAAGTTAAACTCAATCTTTAAGAACAGACGTCTTAAAATAGCAGGATCTAAACCAGTCATATGATTAGAGGTAGCTATAAAGATACCTTTAAATTCATCAAGCTCGGTTAGTAATTGGTTAACAAAAGTCTTTTGATAATTTCTATCAGCTTTACTTCTATTACCTGCTATAGAGTCAAGTTCATCAATTAGAAAGATCGCATTCTCTGATTCAGCTTCTGCAAAAGCTTCTTGTAATTGTTTTTCACCTTCACCTACATACATGCTTTGCAATTCAGCATAAGTTCTTTTAATAACAGGTTTACCTAACTGCTTACCTATGTAAGAAGCTAGTTGTGACTTACCAGAACCCGGTACGCCATAAAATAACATAGAGATTAATTCAGGGCGGTCATCGATTGGCTTACTAAGAACATTCTTAATTTGATCTACTAAGTCTTCTGCTGGACGGTCAATATTGATTAAGCTTAGGTCGTACTTGTTATACTTAGCGGGGGCTTCTTCAAATTTATTTCTCCTTGCTACCATTTTAACACAGATGTCTTCTGCATATGAAATGGAATCAGGAGTAACCGAAAGACCCTTAGCTTTTTTAGCAAGCTTATTAAGCTCTTCAATTTGTTTAGCCATCTCAGCTATTTCTTTTTCGGTAAAGGCTACAGGCTCTACCCGTAATGCTACACCCGGTAGGTTCGCACCTACAAACGTTACTTGTACTTTAAGACCTGCTGACCAATCCTTTTCTGTAGATTTAGATTTAGGGCTAGATGTGCCTGATAGCAAACTTGACATGTAATTTTCTGTAACAAGAAGAAACTCATCTTTTTCACTAGAAACCCCTCGTAGGTAATCAAAGTAAGCTTTAATTTGACCTGAGAACCAATGACTAATAGCAATGGCACGAGGTGCATACATGTAAGGTTTATTATCAACTAAGATAGCTGCAGCATCGTTAGATAGCACAGAAAATTCACCGAATGTTTCTTTACTAGGGTAATTAGAATCTTTACGCTCACCTTCTCTTACTACAAGTAAGGAAGTAATCCAACTACCATTTAAGAAGTCTTCTAAAAGCTTATGATTTTTAGTTATCTCTTTCTGACTAAGCTTAGGTTCACGAACCGTTCTAGTTCTCTTAGGAGAGTCATCTTCGCTTCTGACTTCTTCGCTAGCCTGAATTATAGTAGCTCCTGCTTTTACAGCATTTACTGTTAACAGCATGTCTTGGTAAAGACCATAATCGGTTTCAGCAAGAGTTTCCCAAGAGATAGCATATTTCCAGTGATCTAACAAATTCCACAATTCAGCAGAACTGACCTCACCTACAACTTTCTTTTCTATTAGGCTTTCGTCAAACTCTTCTCCAGCTTCTTCAGCATAAAACTCTTTAAGCCTTTCATAAACACGGATATTACCCGGATCTTCATTTCCATCTTGTTCTAAAATAGCTGCTAAACCTTCTAAGACTTTTTTCAGTAATACTGTGTTTTCTACTACTTTTGACATATGTATACCTTATTATGTTAATTCGGGTTCAAAAGCATGATCAATATAAGACAATCTGCCTGTATTATGATCATACAATGCTCCTCCTGCATCACCTGTTTTACCAGTGAAACGAGACTTTAAAACCCTTACTTTAATTGTATTTCGTTCTGATAAAGACTTAGCCGTTAAATTACGAGCAAATGCTATAATCTGAAAGCTAATTTGTTTAACAGAACCAGATCCTTTAATATCATCCATAGAAGGTAATCTACCCTCTTCAAATGACTTTGAACCCTGACCTGTCTTACGAAGATGAGAAATAACACCGACCCAAACATTATGCTTCTTAGCTGTCTTTAATAGATCTGACATTACCTTATCAACTGCTGCATTAGCATCATTAGATTCTACTTCTGATACTGCAATTGTTAAGTGGTCTAATACTAAGTATTTACAACCCATTAAACATAACATTTCGATCTTGTCCATTAAAGTACCATCCGCAACAGAACCTTGATGATCTAGAATCTTAATTCTGTTATTTTTAAAGACTGTTTCGAATGCTTCTCTTTCTTCTTCCTCAGATACTTTCTCTTCTTGTAAGTTTACTTTTAATTGCATTTGAATAAACTTTTCAACAGTGTCACCGGGTGACTCTTCTAGAGAAATCATACCTACCATGTCTTCAGTCGTCTGAACAAAATTTAATATAATTTCCTTAATCATAGTTGATTTACCGGAACCTGTACCTGAAGTAAACAAGTCTACTTCTCCAAATCTAACACCCTTGGTTAACTCATTGACTCCTTTCAGGCAATCAGGGTAGGGTATAGACTCTGTATTTTTACGTTCCTTATACTTTTCCCATAGCTCTTCACCTTGAAGAATACCAGCAGGAGACCACGGTTGAGCATCCCATATAGCTTGTATTAGAACATTACTACCCTGAGCTAATAATGTCTCATTTGGATCTTTCTCTTTTAACTTAGCTATTTTTACTTTATCTATGCCGATAATCCTGCAAGCTTCTTGAGTTGCAGCTTGACCTGCTTCATCATTATCAAGCATCAGCACTACTTCATCAAACCTACGAACCCAATCGCGTTGA
>Ga0070750_10001948_pt1 | contig 11493 bp, 23 predicted proteins | sample VirMetDEL_Nov_24_FD_77013 | JGI IMG/M metagenome (GOLD analysis project Ga0070750, IMG submission 77013) | Aqueous microbial communities from the Delaware River and Bay under freshwater to marine salinity gradient to study organic matter... | ecosystem: Environmental > Aquatic > Marine >...
GGCGGGTTTGCGAATACGGCCACGAACACCGGTAGACGATGGGGTTATCGAATTTGCCTCCGATACGCCAGGTACGGAAATAATGTATTTCGAGCATGATGACTATAAGCCTACACAGCTACAAATTACGGTGACCGCATGACCGCTATTAAAGTAAAAACGAAGGGCGTTATTAGACCCGACCCCGTGTTAGACACCGAGGCGCTATTGACGGCCTTTGATAGCCTGGTCGATAGTCTCGGCGCTAATGTTCAGATAGACGCGGACACGGCCAAACGATTGGAAAAAATGCGCGAAGACAAAGCGGTAAAAAAAGCGAAAAATCCATAGATCACTTTTCTACGCTCATGTTGGTGTGGGGTTAAGCCATACTTTGTATGGATTGAGGCATAGTATGTATGCGCTTAGGTCAATGATAGCCACGCCACAAATAAAACGCAGCTAATTACTGTAAACGCGAGGCTTGCTACGGCCTCGCTTTTGAGAAAATCGCGCATACTAAAACGGTATGTCGTCGCTAAAGTCGTCGAGCTTGCTAACGCCTTGGCTTGGCTGCGGTGCTGGTTGTTGGTCTGGTTCTTTATCCTCAAAGATCGAACACATAAGCATTTTACCTGTACGCGCCTTGTCGTCGCCGTTGCGCTTCTTTTCTGCCGCATACATATTTTGCGTGGTGAGGACTCCGGCAAGGTTAACTTTCGGGTCAATCAAGGCATACTCCCCGTTCTGATTCGAGAGTATTACCCCGACTTCCTGCCATTCGCCCTTAACCTCGCCTTCTCGATTGGTGTACTCGCCTATTCGTGCCATAAGTCGTTTAGCCATAATTTTATGCCCCTATCCATTCGCTAGATTTCATTAATTTACGTTCCTCGGTAGTAAAAATGCCGCCTTTCGTTGTCGCCAACCATAAGGCGCGTTGCTCATCTTCGGTTAATTCGTTCCATGCCTCCTTAGCGGTTCCGAAGTCGCCATTTAGTAACCCTTCCTTAATGCAAAGAACCGACGCCAGGCTTTCTCGCAAAATATCATTGTGGGCGATAATTCTCGCTATTTGATTTTCTGGTGAGTTGTTAGCGTCAGCAGCGTTTCCGTCGTCGTCTTCACCGCCCGTGGATATGTTTAGCAACATACAAAGGACGTATCGTTTACCATAGCTCACGCTAGACCCGATGGCCTGTACGTTGTTTTTACTGCCGGAGCTATCAAAGGGTAGTCTCATTGTGGTTTGTTCGCTGTGGCCGTCCTTGTGGCTTACAACCCCGGTAACCTCTAATTGACCTTCCACGAAGTCGCTACGGAAAGTCACCGAAACCCCGTGATCCATTAACAGCGGTTTGATGGCGGACATAATATCTTCGTATTTTGCGTACTTGCTCCGCACTACGCCGTTGACTTTAATTTCCCCGTCCTTTGAAATTTCCGGCATTCGTGACTGTAGCGAAGCCATAGCCAGGGAAAAGGACTGCTTCGCTTGTTGTGCCATAACGCGCTCTTGCATGGCTAACAGACGCTCCATTTTGTCCATATCTACGTTCGGGTCTGATGCCGCCCTGGACACTACAGCCAGCAAACTATCGCTCTGGGTGCTATGCGATATAGCGTCGTTAGTATCTTGTGTAACTGTCTGTACTTGCGTGTTCATGGTGTGATGCTCCGTGATTTTTGTTTGTTGTAATTCGTTTTGCGCCACTTGCGGTATTTTGCGTGTAGCTGTTCGTAGTTGTAAGCGGCAAAAAATGCCCTCTCTCCCTCTACGCTGCCGATCCACCAGCCGGCGTTAATACGTTTAACGTGCATTTTCATAACCCGTCCTTTTTCCAGTTTCTTATATTGCTTTCGACAATCTGAATAAACTGATGCAGTTTTTCAGCGCGATATATCACTTCACGACACGGAAGATCGTTAACTTCTGTGCCAGCATTTATATCAAGAATGCCGACGATCACGTCCCAAATTTCAGGCTCGTTACAAATAACGTCGATTACATAGTTACGATTGCCCATCGCTTCATCAACCAGCGCCTTTATTTGCGCTTCCTTTTCTGATTCTGGTGATGCTACATAGACAGCCGAAAAGATCGGGTCGTGGTCGCGCTCGTTGTGTTCATAGCCACTCATATTGCACCTCTTTTAGTAAATGTGTTACTGATTGAATGAGACTTTACCACAGATAAAAATACGAGTGCAAGAAAAAAATAACAAAAAGTAAAAAATATTTAATATAGGTTGACATAGCGAACTCGCTACGGCTACAATTCGGCAATACACAACAATCGGGTACAAAAACAAACGAGGATATATTATGTTTGATGCCAAAAAAATGTCGCTTCTGCAACTGGTCAATAAATACAATTTAACGATTGCGGCTAAAAAGCTGGGGGTGACGCCAGCGGCAATATTAAAGGCGCTAAATTCTGGCCGTAAAATTTATGTCGAAGAAAAGCCGCGCAGCATTGTGGCGCATGAAATAAAGCCTTTCCCAGGACGCGCTAAAAAGTGAGTATTGACGCCTACAGGTGGGCGCTAAAAGCTCGCGTTGGCAGATCGTCCGCGAAGATGGTTTTAATTTCACTGGCTGATCGAGCAAACGAGAACCATATATGCTTTCCATCTATTAAGCGCCTTGAATTTGATACTGAATTAAACAGAAAAACGGTTATGTCCTCGATTAAGCATTTAGAGGAAATCGGGCTACTTAGTGTCAAAAAGGAAAAAGGCAAAGGCAACTATTACACCTTGATCGGTGTTTCTGACCGCTATTCCGAACTAGAGAACAAAGACGACCCGTTTTGCATAAATCGAGTGGCTACCCTGCAATATGACAATGTAACGGGTAGTCCCAATATAGGTACTACCAATTCCGGCACTACCCAAGTGCCAATTCAGGGACAGGGGGAGTCCCAATTTAGGGACACTGAACCCAAAGGAACCCAAACTAAACCCTTAAACAATAAAAAGGCTGCAAAAGTTGATTTCGACGCAATCACTTGCGACCTCCCCAAATTTATCAACGATTCCGCCTGGCGAGAATGGGCGCGATTTAGAAAAAACGATAAGCGAAAACCTATCACGCTATCGGCAGCCCAAAAACAAATTGACTTGTTGTCTCAATACGATTTTGAAACGCAACAGGAAATCATTGACAGTTCGATTTCATCAGACTACCAAGGATTATTTGCACCAACAAACCAAAAACAAAGGGGCGTTAATTCTGCTCGCAATAGAACTCTAGCCGAAGACCTTAACGACCGCAGTTGGATTAATTAAAAAACCGGAGTGTAACTATGGATATTAGAACCCCACACAGCAGAAACACAGACCCGATGCCCAGCCACCTTGCAGGCGAACATATTACCGCAAGCGGTAGACGCGCAAGGCATATCGACATCGTAACCAGGGCCGTAGAAGAAAACCCAGGGCATACAGCGCGGGAGCTATGTTGGCTCATTGGCCGCGACGAGTCGTTAGACCAGGCAACACGCGACGCGCTGGATTATCATGAAGTGGTTAGGCGATTGTCGGATGCCAAAGGGGTACAGATTAGAGTCGGCTGGCATCGGCCCTGCACTATAAAGCCTGGCCGCGATGTTTCTGTATGGTATGCCAAATGAATGCGCCGCTAATGTTTGACCTGGTGGCAAAGTCAAAGATTCAGCCAAAACCAGAAACGACCGGTAAGGCTATCACCAGGTACAAACTCGACGGTAAATATACGAGTCTACGTAAGGCAGCAATTACGTTAGGCGTCAGCCCTTGCGCTTTCCATTATCAGTTTAAAAAACGGGGATTTGAGAAGACCGTCGAATTTTATAGGGCTAGAAATGCGACCAAGTAATCAATCACCGGTAATGGTTGGCGCGGTTCTAAGTAATTCTAATCTGGATTATATGCCGCCATCACGACCCGTTAAGCGCGGCAAAAAGTACCTCTATGCCAATATGCGATTAACCATCGCGGAGCTGGCCGAAATGTCGCAAAAGTGCAAACACTTAATCAGAAACCGTCTTGACGCGGGTTGGTCGGTCGCTAATGCGGTTGAGGTGGGCGAATGACTCACGGTACAGCGTGGACAGTAAATAGCGAGCATACGCTAAACGCGTACATTGCCCAGGTAAAAGCAGATTACGCCGAACATAAATATTTAACCTACCCAAAGCCGAGGATAGGCGCGGATAGAAGTCTAGACCAAAACGCACTTTTCCATGTATGGCTAACTGAGCTCTGGGCCTTCGTTATGCGTAAGGATAAACGAGATATAACCGCCGGAGATATGGTAGGCATTAAGCGAAGTATGAAAAAGCGGTATTTCGAGCATAGCCGCGAACCTTGGTTAATCCACACCGTAACCGATCCGTTTACCGGCCAAACAAAAACCGACTTTACCAGTTCTCGTGAATGGCTACAGGGTGAAATGTTTAACGTCTTAACCTGGCTTCAAATGTACGCGGCGGAGGCTGGTTTGATTTTAGAGTCGAAGGGCGAGCATGAAAAACTACGCAGGGAGCAACACGAGGTCTAATGCCAAAACTATACACCTGCAAAGCTACCGGCTGTACAGCGAAATTCGAGCGCGTGTATAGCTCCTTGCAGATTGTATGCGGCCCACGTTGCGCGATTGATTACGCTACACAACAGAATAAAAAGAAGGCCGAACAAACTGCCAAGCAAACCCGAAAGGCGCTACGGGAATATAACCGGCGCGACATTAGATGGCAGCACAAGCAAACCCAGCCGGCATTTAACAGAATGCGCGTATTAGAGGAAATGTCTTGGTTTCACGAGCGCGGATTAGAACCCACCTGTATTAGCTGCAATAAGCCAAACATGGATTGGTGTTGCGGACACTTTAAAACGCGGGGAGCGCAGCCAGAGTTACGCTATGACCGCAAAAACACCTACTTACAGTGTAATAAATACTGCAATAGCTCGTTGTCGGGAAATATCGAAGGTAACAAGCATACACGCGGCTATAAGCAAGGGCTAGTTGATCGGTTTGGAAAAAGTGCGGCTGTAGAAATTATGGAATATTGCGATCAGTTCACCTTACGTAAGAAATGGTCGTGGCAGGAGTTGGAAGCCATGCGCAAGCAGTTTAATAAAAAAATAAGACTACTGGAATTAGCGAGGGCTACAGCATGAACAAGTCAGAAATGATAGCGATTAGATCGGAGCAACGCCGGGGCGTAATTAAACCTAGCGGCGACCCTGAAAAAATCAGTCAGGACGTAGATCGTTTTTTACAGTCTGGCGGCTTGATTCAGCAAGTCGCTAATGGACAGTCCGCAATCTGCCACACCATCAAACTTACAAAACAGGAAAACCAAGACAGGGAGCGACTGAGGCTGGGGCGCTTATTTAATCCGCTAAATAAAAAATAGAGGGCTAGTCAAATGGTTCGTAAAAAAATACACGATCCGAATAGACCAGACTGCAAACAATGCGGAAAGGCAATGGTTCGGAGGGGTACAGCTGAAAGCGGTAGGGATAGATATAAATGTTTGAGTTGCGCTACATCGACAACGGATAGCGGCGAGTCGCAGCATAACCCAGGCTATGACCTAGAGGCGGCACAAAAACGAGTCGCAGACCTAAAAAAGAAAATAAAAAATGGTTTGCGGAAGTTTGTAGTCACTGCCGCCCAGGATACGACCAGACCGTATATGCCTTTTTTTGAATCACTCAAAACCTACTGCAAAGCGGAAGGCGCGGAGCTGATTATTATTCCGGTTCACTATAAAAATATATCGCTCTATACCGGAAATCAGGAGTACCGCAAAAAATGGAATAGCGAATTAGAACCCTACCTTATTGACTCTAAAGTAACACTACCTGGCGGTATTCTGTTAATGGGGAATATCAAGGTACAAGCAACGGCGGCAAATCCTTTGGAGGGTATGCAATCTATAGGCGGCGATAAGACTACAATTTTCGGACACCCCCAATTAGGTCTAGAGCCAGTAGCAACGCCGTTAAATAAAAGGCCGAAGCGAATGTACACCACTGGCGCGGTGACCCGCAAAAACTACTCCGAAACAAAGGCGGGAGCTAAGGCAGAATTTCATCATGTTTTTGGCGCGTTAGTGGTAGAGATTGATAAGGGTAAAAGGGCGTTTATACGCCAATTAAACGCGGACGCAGACGGTTGTTTTTACGACCTGGACAAGTATTACACGCCGGATAGGGTAACAGGAGGGCATAGGGCTTTATCTTTAACCACGGGCGACGAGCACGTTAAATGGATGCTTCCAAACGTGAAGAAGGCTACCTATACCGGAAAAGGCAGTATTGCGGAGATCATGCGGCCATGCTTTATCGCCCGACACGATGTTTTCGACGCATATTCGATTAGTCACCACCACGAAAAAGATCCGCTAGTGCAATATAGAAAATACGCGAAAGGCTGGGGTAATGCCCAAACCGAGCTAGACCAAGTAGCCGATCACATTAACGAAACAACGCCGCCGGATTGCACAAACTTAATTGTTGCATCTAACCACCACGACCACCTAAAGAAATGGTTAGATAGGGCAAACGCGAACACAGACCACCAAAACGCGCATCTAATTTTAGAGCTACAAAAGCTAATGCGAGAGGCGGTAGACCACGGCAAAAACCCCGACCCTTTCGAGTTGTATTTAGCAAAGCGTATCAAGGTAGACGTGGATTTTTTAGATCGAAATACGCCCTATTTATTGAAGGGGGTTGACCTCTCGCAGCATGGCGACGTGGGCGTTAACGGGTCGCGGGGGTCGGCTAAAGCCTTGGCTAACACTACGCACAAAATGACCATAGGACACAGCCACACGGCCAGGATATGCAAATCGGTATACCAGACAGGCGCAAGCGCAGGGGTTCTGGAATATCAGCGCGGACTTTCTACGCAAAGCAATACGCATATTTTGCAATACCTTAGCGGCAAACGAACGTTGATCGACATCATAAACGGCAGGTGGAGGGCTTAAGAATGTATCACACGGATAGAGATAGCGAAACGGGCGAATATTACGTGTTTGATGAAGATATGAACCCAATGTCGGGGCCGTACAAGTCAAAAATGGAAGCCGAGAGTGCTTGCGCCGTTATGAATGACCCGAAGACAATAGTTTACGATCCGGCAGAAAACGAGGGGCTAGGAATTAATCCGAAAGACGCTATAGCGGCTAAGAAAGCGCCGCTAGGGCTTATCCCTAAAATCGGACTAATCGAAGTCGCAAGAGTTATGGAGCTGGGCGCTAAAAAATACGGCCCGTACAACTGGCGCGAAAACGCGGTAAAAGAGCAGGTCTATATAGATGCTGCCTCTCGCCATTTAATGCTTGCTGAATATGGCGAAGACCAGGACGACGAGTCTGCCGCCTCTCATTACGCCCACGTTATTAGCTGTATGTTGATTCTATTAGATGCCAAAGCCACCGGAAACCTAATCGACAATCGCAACAAGTCGCTGCAACTAATCGACGCAATGAAAAAAGATAATGAACCATTGGGGGGTGAAGCATGAAGCTAGTTTACATTGCAGGCCGTTACAGGGGGCGAACACCGGAGACGGTGCAAGCTAATATCGAGGCGGCTCGATTTATCGGGCTGCTGGCAGCGGAAAAGGGTTGGTTTCCCGTTATACCGCACTTAAATACGCAAGGTTTCGAGGACATATTAAGCCACGACGACGATTTTTATCTCGAAGGTACTTTGGAGTTGATGCGCCGGTGTGACGCGGTGGTAATGGTTCCAGGCTGGCAGAAAAGCGCGGGGGCCGTTTCAGAGTTGGACGACGCGGTGAGTCTAAGTATGGAATATTTTTTATCGGTCGAAGATATGCCGGAGGTCGATAATTATGGGATTTGAAGCCAAAAGCGGGGAAACAATCAAGGCCACGGTCGACGGGTTAAAATATAAAATCGGTCGGTTTGGGTTTGTCTACCGATGGAGCGAGGTGTACCAGGAATGGATTAAATCCGAAAAGGAACCGCGAGAGGTAACCACGGCATACAACAAAAGTAAAAGGGGAGGTCTATGAGATTTCACGCAGCGCAGCAGGTGTGGAGCGAAGCCTTCGCGGTTGGCTCGGGCTCGCCCGACGTAAGCGATGTCAAAGTGCAGTTTGGTATTAAGGATAACGATTGGCAGATTGTCGCCGGTATCGAGTCCGGCAAGGTGCAAGCCGTTATTACAAAGCTAGACCCGCTATATCGAGCATGGGGTATGTGCGCTTATACGTCAATGGGAACCAGGGAACAATACGACAGGCTTTTAGATGAGTTGCTCAAAAAATATGGGCTACTTTACCCTGGCGACTTCGTACAGATAGGTTTTAGGCGCAACGCTAGGTTGCTTGAACTGATAACTATCGCGCTCGAAGACAGGATTTTTATTGAAAACACAGGATGCAAGAAGTTTACAGCGGCAGAAATATCAAGAAGTATCGAGATAGACCCGCGTAATTTTTCCCGCGATTGGGGCATTGTGTACGAACGCTTGCAGAAAATCATGGACTCCTGGCCGAAAAATGCGCTCGGCCCATTGTGGCCGTTAATACACGCGGAGCAGGATAAACGGGAAGCTGAACTAGGTAGGGCGGGGTAGATCATGGCTAAATTAACATCAATCACGGGCGGCAAGGGCGATGATGAGTTTTTAGGTGAATATATGATGGTCTATTTCGAAGAGGACGGGAATATAACGCCGCTATGGACAGAAGGGTTAACGCCGGAGCAGTTATCGCTGGGCGTTTTAAAGCTGTTAAACGATGTCAATGTTACGCTATTTTGGGAGGATGCAGATTAGGTCTATAGCGTATGGATTGAGATAAAAAACTACATATTGTGGTGTGATGATAAAAAAGGTACTATATATGTTCAATGGGGTAGTTTACCTGAAATGCTGGTTTCTAACGATTCCGGCCTTTTTTATGCCTCAAATCTAACACTTCACCTTGCCGCCTTCGGGCGGTTTTTTTGTGACGCTCATTTAACGGACTCGTGATGCAAAGAACCCTAGAAGCCGCAGCGAATACAGTAGCAGCGTGTGGCGCTGCGGCTTGTTCGGGCGGTTGGCTGATTACTACGATGGGCTGGTTAAATGAAAATAGCGCGGCGGTGGTGGCTTTAGTCGCCATATTGACGGCCATTCCCACAACGATAATAGGCTTGATTGGCGTTTATATGCGGGTCAGACGGCTTTGGCGTACCGGACAGTAAATGAAACTATCACGGCATTTCAACCGCAAAGAGTTTGCTTGCAAGTGCGGCTGTGGCTTCGACACTGTAGATATTGAAACCCTAGAACTACTCGAAAGCCTCCGGCAATACTTTAATCGACCGGTGTTTATCAATAGCGCCTGTAGATGCCCTTGCCATAATCGCAACGTAGGCGGCGCGGAAAAGTCGCAGCACGTTAGAGGCAGGGCGGCAGATATTGAGGTCGCGGACATTCAACCAGGCGTTGTTTATAGCTATTTAAGTGCGACATACCCTAAAAAATTTGGATTCGGTCTATATGACAACTTTGTGCATATAGATACGCGCAGTAATGGGCCTGCAAGGTGGAAAGGGTGAGAATACTTATCTTTATTGCTTCGCTCTGGATGGCTGGCTGTGAGAGTTATCAATTCGGCGATGCCACACGCACAGTATTTAAGTTCAGGCAGCATTACTGCTCTTTGCCCGACGATCTAAAAGAAGCGGCGCACGAAAAGGCTAAAGAAATCCTCGGTCAATATCCCGATGCCAGTTGGTGCGAGGGCGTGGGTTTTGTTGTCGATGTTATTGAGGAAATCTAATTGTTTACTGACTTGGTGCTAAAGACCCTGGACGATGAGCCTGGATTTTTTGAAGTGGTAAACGATGTGTTTTATACATGGACTGACGAAGACCAGATCGACCACCGTTATATCGTGGTAGCCGGTACTAAAACCGACCTGGCTAGTATTCCGCGCTTCCTCCGCTGGGCGTTTAATCGAACAGGTAGAAGCCGCAAACCGGCTGTATTTCACGACGATATGTATTCTAAAAAATGGCGCACTCGCAAAGAATGCGACCAAATGTTTAAACAAATGTTGATCGAGCGCGGTGTATCGCGTTGGTCGGCAGCTATTTATTACTCCGGTGTTCGTGCCGGTGGATGGACAAGAGGACGTTGGTAAATGCCATTAGCCGACAGCTATGACAATATTGCCACCGCCGACGGTACAGAGGAGCTATACGCGGTATTAGGCGGCGTAGATAAAAATATTCTAGTCTCGGTGATTAAGGACTACGTTTTAACCCAGGCGGTAGGCAAACACACGATCTTCATACCGGCTGCGGCTATGACTCCGACCACGACTTCCGGCGCGGCGGCTGGTAGCGTTGAAACAACGACTAATAAAGTTATGCTTTCGTCGCTCGATTTTGACACCGCAGCGGATGAATTTGCACAATTTACGGTACAAATGCCGAAGGGTTGGAACGCATCAACGGTAACGGCTCAATTTATATGGAGCCACCCCGCGACGACTACTAACTTCGGGGTCAGGTTTTTTATTCAAGCCGTCGCGCTTGTAGATGGTGACGCGGCAGATACGGCCTTCGGTACGGCGGTCGGTCATACGGCGGACACGGGCGGCACTACCGACGATATTTATATAACGGCGGAAACTGCGGCTATTACGATTGCCAATACACCGGCCAAGTCTGATTTTGTAGTATTCCAGGTATACCGCGACGTTTCGGACGCTGGCGACACGTTGGCGGTTGATGCCAGGCTACACGGTATCTCGTTATTCTATACCACCGACGCGATAACAGATGCTTAAAGTAAATCAACTAAATGGTTTTGGCGCTAGGCGGGCGGCCTTAGTAGAGATTCCGGTTTATGAAAGCGTGACCGTTTCGGAGTCTGGAAGTACTCCTATGTCAGTATCAATGCCAGCAACTAGACCAGATGATGATCTATACGTTTGTATGTTAATTACAACGAGGGATAATGGGTCGCATACTGTGCCCGGTACATGGAATGAAATACTCGTAAATGTAGGTGGCTCCAATGACCCCTCGGTTGGGCTTTGGTATTGGTGGGGAAGTTCTGAGCCTGCAACTTATTCAATTACGAAACCAAGCGGCAATACCGATGCTGTGGTCGTCAGAATTTCGGGTTTAACGGCGGGTGGCAACCCAATCGAGGATTCGGCTACCGCCAATCAAGAGGTTCTGGCTTCCACCTATACTGCTTCTGCTGTAACACCTGAAACAAACCAATCTTTGGTATTAAACTTTGCCGCACCATACATCGCTGACTATTGCACCATTGACGTTGGAACGGTTCAAAGTACAGGCCGATCTTGGGCGTTGGCTACAAATACTCCAAACAACGCAGGGGTTTCCTTTGCGCCGGTGTGGACACCTTCTAACACGAGTGCCAATGGCCAGCAATTCCCTAGTGTATCCATCGGGCCGGAATAACACCACCACTTCCAACAATCGCGGCTGATGATATGGATGAAACACCGACACCC
>Ga0070750_10001949_pt1 | contig 11487 bp, 21 predicted proteins | sample VirMetDEL_Nov_24_FD_77013 | JGI IMG/M metagenome (GOLD analysis project Ga0070750, IMG submission 77013) | Aqueous microbial communities from the Delaware River and Bay under freshwater to marine salinity gradient to study organic matter... | ecosystem: Environmental > Aquatic > Marine >...
CATTTAGGAGTTCAAACTTAGCGTACCCTTGTGTAGTTTCATCACCGCTGAAGTCACGGTGAAATACTGTGCAGTAAATACCTTCTGACCCATCCTCCTTATCAACCAGTCGTTGGTAAGCATATGTGATCTCAATGAGTTCTTCGGCCTCGTATGCGTTGTCCGTAAGACTAATGGATCGACGACCTTCTTGCTCACGCTCAATGCTGTCAATGTTTACTCCACGGTACTTGTCGATAACCATCTGCACGAAGTCCTCATCCCAGCCCTCGGTTATTACCTTGTTCTCTAGCTCCTGTGCAGTATAGTAAGTACGCCAGAAACAGTAAGGCGCACGTTGCGGGTCAGTAACGTAAGGAGGGAAAAAGAAGTCCCCGTCAGGAGCCAGCGTCTTGACTTCGGGTGCATTGACCTGTCGTCTGACAACAGGAAGTTCTGCCGCACCATTCTTTCGCAGGTCATTGAGTGCTTTCTTGGCTCGCTTGTCTGTGGTTCCCTCAAAAGTTGCTTGGAGCAGGATAATTAGTTCTTCATCGTTATCACCATCCTGGATAGCTTGCGCTACCTCTGGGCTGATTTCTGCAATCTGATTAAGATTTAATTGCTGTAAGAATCGACGATCCTCACGTTGCCAACCTACGTAGGTAATCAGTACACCCCGCTCAAGCAAATAATTAGCTCCGAGTTCCATCTCTCGGTAAAACCGTGGAATATATCCGCTGGATACCATCCACTTAAGAAAACCTGATACTAGCTTTGATCGTGCAATATCGGAGCTTTCAACCGGGAATGCACGGATATTGGCCCGTTTAAGGGCTGACATAAAGAGGGAGACGAGTCTAGTTATACGCTCATCAATAACATGGCACTCCATGTCGCTTGCACCCTCCCAAGGGAATGCGTCAGCACCGTGCTTGCGGTGGTCACGGCTCTTGCCCGGCCACCAGTTACGCCTGTCATCGTACGATGTTCGGCATAGGTCGAAGTAGGATTCCAGTTCCGTTACTGTTTGATCGTATGCGTAACGAAGGGTATTGATATCTGGCTCATCCGTAAGATAAGTCAAGGACTCAGAAATATTGCTATTTTGCATTTAGTCTATCTTTAATTGAGTTAAGTACTCGTATAGTGTGGCTCGATGATACGCCTATTGTATCACATAGCTCTTCATTTGTCATTGAAATAGATGTTTCATGCAGAACCGTCCTTTTTAACATTTCCCATGCCATGAGCCGGTCGGTGTTTTCCTTGCACCAGGTTCTATCAAGTGTTTCGTTTTGGTTTAACATACCGGTAACTTATTCCTTTATCGTCCTCTATTGCCTCGAACATGATCTCCTTGTTTACTAACGAACCCGATAGTTTACGTGGAATCAGTACAGGGACTTTCTTCTTTATCTCCTTGTGGTAAACGTAGACAAACCTGGGGTTCGGTGCTTCGTGCTTTACGATACCCTTGTAGTGCTTAGTCGTGATCTCATCAATCATCAAGGTTGCGCCTATGATTGCTTGGCCTTGTTCACCGATCCATGTCCGTTTGCCCTTACCTGTGACTTGATCCTTTGGTAGTTTTGTCTGTGCTAGCATCAAGGCTTCGTCAAACGGAGTCTCGTACTCCTTGGCTATTTTTGTTAATAATACTTTTGGCATTAATATCCTCCTTCGTTTCTCATTGTTGTATACATCTCGTTTGATGCAAAATAATCAGGGCCGTACCCTCCATTAGACATTCGTAAATATCTAAGGACATCGAAGAAGTCCTTGAGGGCTTCATCGGCTTTACCCTGCGAGTTATAGTTAATTACGCTTTCGATCAAGTTCCCGCAGTCCTCGTGTATATAGCAGCGAGGGCGGTTAGCCTCATCAATATCGTAGTTCGGATTATAGAAGAACCATTCATCCAGAGCAGTCGCACCTATCTGTTCCGTCTGTCCGTCCGATGCTATGAAGTTTAACCCGTAGTCATAGAACTTCGTAAATAGGTCAACATTGTTCTCATTCTCCTTTGCAAAGAAGCGGGAGTCCCCGATTCTCTCCATTACCTCGATTCCTAGTTCATCCTCAATCTCCTTGAAGAGTTCGCAGTACATCTCTACATCGTACCCAATCTTCTTAGAAGCTGGGCCGTACCGCCACTTCGGATCACCGAACAATGCCCACTCGCCGTGCGTTGCCCTATCCGGCCATTCTCTGCGAATAAATATCTCTTCATTCTCGGAGACACCTGCCCAGATGGATACGTAGTTCCGTGCAAAGGCGGGGTCAACTACCTGATACCAGGTAAGGGATTCCTTACCCTCAACGTTGGTCTTCCCGTTATAATCCGGGAATACTTGTCCGTACTTGTTCGGCTTATCGGACAGGACATTGACCTCAGGAGAGAAGTTCGGGAGCAGAGAAGTCATTGACTTCGTTGGCAGCCCGTAGGCACGAACCATAATCTGGTCCTCTGGTGAGTTCCTAAGATCCTTCGCTATTCGCTCGTATCCCCCGAATGGATTCTCGTCAGAATGAAGGTAAACTACGCCAGCATCCCGCTCAGGGCTGTATTGAGATACCGGTACTTCTCGTTCAAGTAATTCTGCGTACCTTGTCTCCAGTGTCTCCGCACCCTTCAGGTACTCGGATACGAATGGCGTGTACCCATCAATAGGGGTAAAGCCTAGAAGCATCTTGCTGTTTCTAGTAGCTAGACGGAAGCGTAAAGTATTTACAAGTGCAGCGTCACCAAGGTATTCGTCCAACCAAGCCCCGATATTGATACCGCTTGGATTCTTGAAGCCGAACTCAAATCCCTCAAGGATTGTTTGGTTATTGCTGAACTGCGTATATGTCTTGAAATCTACACGAGTCCTTGTGTCAGGAAAAATAAATGATGATCCTGTGAAGCCATTTTGCATACTGAAGTTGATGTAACCGTCTATGCTCTTTGTCTTCTTTTTGAACTCCTTGGGCATCATCTCCCATACAGCAGCCTGCTGAACCTTCACGGATGTATCCGCATTCTGAGAAAAACATACAAGGTGACCGTCCTCGTTCTCCGTTACAGCCTCCATTAACATCTTCGCACAGCCCGTTGTTTTGCCGCTGCGATTCCCACCGAAGGTAATTACTTCGTCGTATTGACTAATCGCTTTACGCATTCTTGACCAACCATCTAAATCAAAGCCGTAACGCAGGGGATCTTCCTCTGCTGCCTTAATGCGTCCCTCGTGAGCCTTATGCAGGTCAGCCAATAGCTTAGTATCAATCTCACCAAGCTGGACAATCTCCTCATCCGTGGGTGGCTTGAGGATTGGGTGCTTTGTAAAGGTTAGCTCCATCTAGCTTTTAGCAACAAGATAAGTCAAAGCAATAAATCCTATTAAGCAAAAGAATAGATCTAGTTCCATTCTTCACCCTCCTCTTCATCTGCCCACTCAATAGTCCAGTCATCGTTGTCCAGTGCTTCGCTCTCCATATCCTCCTGCATCTCACGCTGTAGCATCCTGCCGATGGGTAGATTAGTGAAGTCATAGTACAGTTCGCCGTCATCATCCATAGCTGCGAACATAAAGTTCGGGAAATGCTCAGATAGAATTGCCCTAACCTGCTCGAATATTTGCTCGTTATGTTCGTCTGTAATCATTTGATTCCTTTGATATTGACTTTGACGGGACGATCCGTTGGCTTCTTTGACCAATCAATCTCGTCGTAGTTCTTTGATTGCTTCTCAGCGTTGTGTCCCTTTCGGGGCTGGCATCCTTTACCCATTGTTATTCCTCCACATCAATCACTTCCTCCACTTGTGCTTGTTTAGCCTTGGCGATACGTTCCTTTGCAGCCTTGATAGTATCCTCGTAATCGTCCTGAGTGACGACCTTACGTTCCTCAGTGATACTCGTAGCCTCTCCTCTGGCCGTGAGAGCTTCTCTAGCCGCATTAGCTTTAGCTATAGATAATTCCTTCAAGTCCCGGAAACCGATCTCCATTTCGGGGTCATCCTCCATACGCTGGCGTACTCTCTCAATAAGATCCTCTTCTAGGCTGGATAAGTTAAGATAGTTCTTCGCAGCTATACGCCCCGAAATCTCACGGAACTTGCCCACGTAATCCGCATAGTCCGTCAGGACACTCAGGATCGTATGACGCTCGAAACCGTACTTCTTAATCATCCTTGTCTGGGATACACCTATGCTGTGTAAGTATAATATCTCAGATACCTTCTTGGGGTCATACAAAGTCAGGGACTTCCTCTTCAGCAAGGACTTCTCTTGACGTACCAGTTCAATCGCTTCAGCGATCTCTGACATTAGTTCTTCCTTATCTTCCTCCATCTTCTGGGTATAAAAACATATTATCATATAGTGTCAATACCCTAGAACGATAATTATCAAGGGTTTCTGTCTATTGACAACTATCTATACAACCTATATGATATACTGCGTACCATAAGGAAGCCACTTCATAAGGCTTTCAAGTCCTAGGACTGACCTTAAGGTAATTATTTTTGTAAAAAATAAACTGAGTCATAATGAATGACTGACCTTAAGAAGTGACTACCTTAAGGAAGGGCAGTCATAAGGAAGGGCTGCCATATGGTAGGGCAGTCACCCTATAGCCCCTTGAGGGAGATATTTTTTTAAGGCGGCCTTTTTATATAAACATAAAACTTGTCGTCAGTCAGCTCGACCGCCCCCACCCCTGGGGTCTTTACCTCATACCGGCTAGGGTCTTTCCTTCAGGCAGTCCTAGGGTCTTTACCCTAAGTGTCTTTACCCTACCGAGTCCCGGGGTCTTTACCTTACCCGGTCCTAGGGTGTTTACCTGTGGGGTGTTTCCGTACGTGAGTAGGGTTTTTCTTTTGATTGGATGGGATGTATTGCCAGCCACTATGTAGGCATTCACCCTACCACTTTTAAGGCATTTACCAGCTAAGGGATTTACCCTACCGGTCCTGGGCTATTGACTCCAGGTATCTTTGGGTGCGAAAAAAGTCTGAAAAAAGCTTGCAAGCTTTGCATAGATTGTCTTTTAATGGCGTCTCAACCTTAACCTTAACCTTAACTATTATTATTATGAAAAACACAATACAATTCCAGCTTACTGAGTTAGACTGCCTTGCTTTACTTATTCGCGGATTGAATGAGAATGGAGTGCCCTACATCATTTCACGGGATTCCGATAGCGTTACTATTCAAGTAACTAATGGATTTTAATCTTAACCTTAACTATTATTATACTTATGAAAAATTCAGAATACTTCGCCTCCGTTACTGAGTCAGACAACCTCTACGAGGTTCGATCCACGTATCTAGTTACTGAGCCTCAGATAGACTCATTCGCCTACAAACAAGAAGCATTAGACTTTGCGGATGACTTAGTCAAAATTGGTAAAGTTACCTCGGTTGAAATCACTCGCGTAATCCGGGTCAACCTCAAAATGTCAACGTCTCTATAGATGCTAAAATTAGCGTTCATTAATCCTTAACTATTATTATACTTATGAAAACAAAAGAAGCCCAAAACATTACTGACTTAAAAACCCTTGCTGAAAACTATTTACTAGCAGTAATGCCAGCGGACAAATTTGGCATTTTACTTAAAGCTGAAGAGATATTGAAAGAGTATACTTATACGACAAAGGCCAAGCTCCTAAAGGGTCTTCAAATCTCGTATTTTGCTAACGTAAACAGTTCGCAAAAGATAGAGAAAGGAAGGAAGCAAAATTTTGATACGCTTGTTTTATATCTGTCGGCAAGTAAAAATGCTGGAGTCGATTTGTGCAAATTTGCGTCAACTGGATGTCGCCTAGCTTGCTTAGTTGCAAGCGGTCACGCGCTAATTGACAGGAGAAGCGGGAAAAACAAAATTGATGTTTCGCGCATTGTTAAAAGTTGGCTATCAATCTACCAAAAAGACATTGCGGAAACTGTCTTATGCGCTGAAATTGAAAGCGCAAAGAAACGCGCCAAAAGAAAGGGCCGCAAATTTTCCGTAAGATTGAACGGAACAAGCGACATTGATTTCTATAACGTCATAAATGCTTTTCCGGATGTGCAATTTTACGACTATACGAAAGACCCTGAGCGCATAGAATTGGCAAATTATCATTTGACGTTTTCCTATAGCCAAGCAAATCAAGCGCGGATCAATCATTACAAGCAAGCTATTGCTCGAGGCCAATCAATTGCTTTTCCCGTCATTGCAAGCGATTTTGAGCAAGCTTGTACGCTTCCTGATTGCTACTCTATGGACGAAACAGACTTGCGCTTTTTAGACAATGCTGGCAAATACGGCATCTTAAAAGCCAAAGTAACGGAAAATTTGAAAGATGGAGTTAAAAACAAGTTTTTGCTGTCCCTGAATGATTTGAAGCAAGTAATCGAATCAATCGAAAGTTAACCAAAAAACGAAAGTATAACAATGAAAAGAAAAACGTTTCTACGCGACGACAAAACGGGCCTACTGTATTGCAATGATGGATTGTTTAGGCAATCAGTCTTTTTTGGCAATGTTTCCAGCTGTCTTAAGTTTTGGAGTAAAGCCGGATTTGCTAAGTTAAAAGCGCGAAAGCTTGGCCTTAGTCAATGGAGCGTCTTCCACGTTTATGACGGCGACACGGTTGACAATTTTGGCAACGTGATAAGACAAGCGCGAAACTGTCGACAAGTGATAAGAGAGAGTAAAAACAGATTTGCTTCATAAAACATAAGTATAAGTTAAGATTCGAAGACCGTCATTAAATTGGCGGTCTTTTTTTATGCCATTCTATGGCGCTTTATGGCGTTTTGTTTGCTTGCGCTTGTAATGGTACGCGGAAAGCATTAAAAGGCCTTCTATAGCGTTTTAAATGCAAGGAAAGCGCATCCGGGTTGCAATGCTTTCGTTTTTTGGGTGCTAGTACACAGGAAAAGCGCAAAATTTTAGCCTATAAAGCGTTTTGATCAGTTGCCAAGGGTAAGACTAAGGAAAGCGCATAAAGACTTATACAGCGCAAATTTGAAGCAAAGGAAACCGGAAGGAAAGAAACCGGAAGGAAGGAAACTGGAAGCAAAGGCCAAGAAAAAAAAAGAAAAAAAGATTTGACTAGATGGAATGCAAACGATTTAAATGATTGCAAGCTGGTAACACCGCTAGTCAATATAAACCATAACAGAAAGTATAGATATGAACGATAAAGAATATAACGGTTGGACAAATTACGAAACTTGGCGAGTAAATCTAGAAATCTTTGACGGACTAGACACCGAAAACGAACAAGTGACACCGGAGGATTGCGAAGAATACGCAAAAACAATCGTAAACGACGGAAGCCCCGAGGGACTTGCTTTGGATTACGCCTACGCATTTCTCGATCAGGTCAACTTCGATGAAATTGCAAAACACTTAAACGAACAATAAACCAGTAACAGAAAGTATAAAAATGAAAATTGCACCCGAAAACGTAAACGAAGTGGCAGCGGATCTTGCCGAGGATCAAGTTGCTTGGCATCTAAGAGGTCAAAAGATTTGGTACGATGCGCCGAATGGTGACCAACATTACACAGAAAGAGCGCAGGATCTCTTTAATCAGTACTATGACCTATTTACGGATTCACTCACTCAGGAGGTAACCAATGCCTAAGCTATTTAAAACCACCGAGGGCGGCCAAAATGGGGATATAAACTGGATGGCCGGGCGTAGCCAGTCCGATATCCGTTACGTCATTACAATGGATACCACCGAGGCCGAGGATGTAACCATCATTGCAGGGATGTCTAAGCCGGATGAGGAGGGCGAAGCGTGGACGGTGGATTACTACCTTACCAGCAACGGCCAGAAGCTGGACTCCGACGATATCGCAGCCCTTCAGCAATGGCTACAGGAAGACCTCGATTAACCCTACCTTATGGCATCCCTTCCTTATGGTCAGTCAGTCTTATGATTCAGTTATGTTTTATAAAAAAATGTAAGAGCCATAAGGATTGACTGGCCTTAAGAAGTGTCAGTCTTAAGGAAGACATCAATTAACTAATAACACCGAAGTACAATGTCAACCCAGAGAGTCACAGAAATTGAAGACGAAGGAATCACGGATCTTTTCCACCTCCTTCAACAAGCGTCCGATGATGTTTTTTATTCCGTCAACTTGCCTGACAAAGTGGTAGAGGAATTGAACGAAGCGGCCCAGTACGTATTTAATTAAAAAAATACTTTACAACCATATATTAATCAATAAACCGATAGTTACATATGAAAAACCAACTCACAAAACAAGAACAGCGGGTCTTTGAATCCGCTTGCATCGTAGTCGCCAGCGCAGTAGGCGCGGGCATCGTAACCTTAATCGCAATCATTTTTTCTAGGATCTAATTATGAAGCATACGGATTATTTTCGCATCGCAGCCAAGTTCTATCAGAGCAGGGAATTGCCTATCAATTATATTACTATGCCGGACGAGGATTTTTATGACCTCTTAGAGGCAAACGCTTGGGAGCCCTTTGATGGGTGGAAGGGCGAAAACATCGAAGCCGAGATACACGCTCTCCAAGAGACAATGAGAGAGATAGCGAGTGATGCGAAAGCCGAAGCACTCAAAAACATTAACCAGTAACTAATCATTATGCAAACAATAGACGTATACACATACCCGGACGGCAAAGCCGACCAACTCGCGCAAGACGACATCGTCTCACGCTTACAACCTAACGGAAGATTTACTGACACCTATGTCGGGGAACTCATCGAGGGCGACCAGTACTATATGCCAGAGAAGGAGCTCCCGATGGCTACCGATACCGAGATCATCGACTTTATGTTGGATAACGATATTGGCTACTCTCGATCCGGTAGATGGGTAGGTCTGTGGAATCGTCAGGATTCATCCGATATCACGGAACTGACCTTTGACCCAAGCAAGACAGATGTTCGCTCAGTATTTCGGGAACTTATGTCAGAAGTAATCCATAACCAAGAACTATAATGGCTCACTTCTACGATTGTAAAGACGTATCATCTCCCTCTTTCGAAGGGGAGGTGACTACACCCTTCCAAGCTCAGAAAAAGAGTCCAAGCATTTACCCTTCGGTTACTACTGTTTTGGGGATCGTGAAGGACTCCTTCATTGACTCCATATGGAAGCCCAAGATGATAACGGCACTAGCCAGAGAGTATCCAGAAATGGACTGGCAGGACATCGAGAGACTGACCTACGGAACCAGGCCACATCCAGTCGATGGCTCCTATATCAGTTCCTCCGAGTTCGGGACATCTGTGCATAAGATTATCGAGGACATCATTGACGGGGAGTTATCGGGGGAGGGCAGGCAGTATCCTGCTGGGACTGCCTTCGACCCTTGGGCGATGCCATTCATAGAATGGATAGCTGAGAATGATGTGAGGCCGATTTCCTGTGAACGAATGGTGGCCAGCAAGCGGGTGAAGATCTGCGGAAGCGTTGACTTCATCGGGCACGACCGAGATGGCAAGTTGTTCCTCGCGGACTACAAGTGCCGTAGCAATACAAAAGGCAAGGCTAAGACTTATGCCAAGGATTGCGAGCAACTAGCTATTGAATCCTATATGCTTATGAAGGAGCATAAACTGGATTACCTGCCAGCCTGTCGGTCAGTTGTTATTGACTCCGAGACGAAGCAGCACATCCACCGGGAGTGGACTGGTGAGCAGTTACGCTGGGGCATAGATAACGCAAAGCTATGTGCCAAGATTTATTGGAACAAACGAATGAACCCAAAAGTTAAATGAGCGATTACCTAGAGCAATGCGACCCGGAGGCAATCCGGTTCGATGGACTAGATGATGCGGTCATTGGAACCGACCATCGAGGATACTTAGTCTATGACTACCTCAAGATGCTGAATATCTTCCTTCGAGAGATGGAGGAAGAGGAGGCCATCGAGTGGATAGATTATAACGTGATACCAACAATGGGCGGTGAAGGATTTACTGTCATATACCAATGAATCAGTACCGAATCAGATACGTCCGTAGGGATATGCCAGAAGGCTACGTCTCAAGCGTTGTCAAATACGCTAGGGATGAGAAGGAGGCTATCAAACACCTAGGTGGATCAAAGCCGGACAAGAAGGGCTACTTCCGTATGAAGCGGGGTGGCATAGCACAAATACAATCAATCAATACAGAGAAATAATATGAATACAGTAGAAACATACGCATCAGAGAATTACGAATCCAGAAGAGTGAGCAACTTCCTCGATTGGGCGCACCGAAGATTAACCCAAGAAATCCAAGAGATCGAAGAGATGGAGAAGGAGCACGGAAACGCTAACTGGAAGAAGGAAGAGAACCCGAATCTAGGTAGACCTGCCAGAACAATGGATCAGAAGGTAGAAGTCTTCAATGCAGTCAATGCCCTGCGAGAGAAGGGGCAATCAATCAGATCCTCCTGCAAGGAGATGGGCCTATCTCAAAATACTTACTACAATATATCCAAGGAGCTAAACCTTCCTGTATGGGAGCCAGCTTCATAATTCCTGGGCTGAACAAAGAAAAACGAACACAATAACATTATGAAACCAGAAATAGACCCTTATGATCTCGTTGATGAAATCCTAGACTTGATAGATGACAGACATCGGCTCGATTGGCTGATTGAATCAGCAAAGATTGACCTATGCGATGACGTTGGTCATTTTGTTATGACCTATACCCGTGAGCATATAGATCAAGCTATGGAAGAGGAGGATGATGAAACGAGCGAATACCTTATCAAGAACGGAATCCCTAGTAATGACATATCTACCACAGAATAAACTAGCTAAGTGGCGTGAAGCTAACAAGCCTAGTCGCTGCCCTATCTTGGGCGGCAGGACGAAGGATTGGGTAGTCGATCACGACCACAAGACCGGGATGGTACGAGGTGTCATCTCCCGTGTCGGGAACTCCTTGATCGGAAAGATCGAGAACTTCCTGACCTCTAGATGCAGGCAGAGGCCCGAAAATTTTCCAAAAATTCTTCGGAACATAGCTGATTATCTGGATCAAAAAAATACGGATATCCTTCACCCTGTGGGACTTACACAACTTACTAAGCGTTTCGCTAATTATTTGACATCACAGGAACAATATGATGTTCTTCGTGACCTAGGGGCTGATGAGGAAACCCTCGATGCCTGTACTAATTCAAAACACCGAGCCACTTTGTTTAGAACACTAACCAAAAATAAATATGAAAGTAATACCATCTCACTTAATCAGAACCAGAAGTCTACTCGAAGCCATTAAGGATATGCCACCAGATCAAGCGTTAAATTATTCCTTAAAATCATACGACAAAATGGAAAGGAGATTTATTAAATCCCAAAATAGATTACAAGCGTGTGAAAAGCATAGGGACGCTGCGTTGAGCGAAATCAATAGACTCAATTCCAGTAGCAAGTTCTTTTCATTTTTCTGTAAATAATAACCATCAAGCCATAATGAGTCATAATATACGACAAAAACTACAGGGCATTCAGTCATCCCTCAGAGCTCCGAAGGGGCA
>Ga0070750_10001951_pt1 | contig 11485 bp, 12 predicted proteins | sample VirMetDEL_Nov_24_FD_77013 | JGI IMG/M metagenome (GOLD analysis project Ga0070750, IMG submission 77013) | Aqueous microbial communities from the Delaware River and Bay under freshwater to marine salinity gradient to study organic matter... | ecosystem: Environmental > Aquatic > Marine >...
AATACCTTCACCGAGTTTTAAGAATGCCTCCGTCTTTTGTTGAGGTTCAAGTTCCTCAAATGATTTATTCAGGGTCTTTAATTTACTCTCAGCCCCTTGTAATTCACCCGATAGTTTCTTAAAGTTCTCAGAACCTATCTCAGTCCCTTTGAGTTCCGTTTTTAGTTGCTCAATAGCAGCCTCCAACTCGTCAATACTCTTGACTGCTTGTTCTGTCCCTCCGACATTGATTTTGATTGCGACTTCCCGTGCCATATTATATAATTATTTTAGTTAGTAAGTGGATATTGTTCCATAAACATTACCCGATGCTGGTAAGTATTCAGTGATATCCAATTCATAGTATGCGTTATCTCCTGGTTGAGGTATTTGTAATATACCATAACTATCATCACCACTACTCGTTCCAAAGGTAATCTGTAAATTATTTATTGAACCTGCGTTATTTTGATAAGTAAAGGATAGTATCATTCTGATGTCTCCACTATAGAAACTCACTGACCCACTACCCGTTGATGTTGTATTCACCAGTGTCGTTGATGTAGATACTTGAATAAGTTGGTATTCAGGGTCGGTAATGTTGATACTATATGCTCCCAATAAGTTCTCAAAATACCAATTCAAGGTATTAGGTGATGGTGATGGATACGATTGATTTGGGGTGATACTATATACGGGTGCTGGTGGTTGCTTGTCGTAGAACCCCGTAATGTCCTTGATAAGAGATATCTCCACCAATGACGGATTTACAAGGTCAGCATCCTCAATATTTTCAATCCTCCAAAAGTTATCCTTTACATATATCTTATCACTGAGATTTATATCACCAATGTCTTTGGGTTCAATGTAAAATCTACCCTTCAACCTACGACTTTCTAATGAGTATATACTCTCAATGTATTCCTGCCAAAATGAGTTGTAAAGTGAGTAAGCAGAATATTGATTTATCCTATCATTTGACGAAGCAAAAAAGTCCCAATAAGGTCTAAAGTTCAAGTCAGAAAAGTCCGTCCCTTGAATGTTCTCCAATCGTGATAAGTGATTGACCGCAGGGTAAGTATTCCACTCAACCTGAGTTCCCCCACTACTCAAATACCAAGAACTCTCTCCGCTCCCTCCTTTATTCTCATACATAAATCTGTTTCCAACCCAAAAGAATATATGGGGTTCTGACGATACTGGTTTCTGTAGTCCGTTATCATCCAACTGATAAGTCCTACCCATAATTACATATTCACTCCCTGTAATCGTATTTGTTGGGAATGGACAGAAGGGTAAGGTGAGTTCCTGTTCTCCCGTTAGAATGTTTGAGGATGACCTGAATAACTTATTACCAAAGATGTTATTAAAGTTATCCTCGTAGTATTTACCCAAGACCTGGTCACCAGCGGTGGTATAAGTCCATCTTACATCTTTGGATAAATCAAAGTCCAAAGGTTCCACACGGATACTACTACTCGTATCAATCTTTTGGGTCCAATCCGTTTGGGTCCTACCCGTCTCGTTGTAGTAAGTATTCCAAGGCTCAATCCTCAATACCTTATCCACCTCGTCCTTCTCAATGGTAAGGTTAAACATCTTTATCATCGCTTGAATAAACTCCTCAGCAGAGATATCAGGCATCTGTAGTTTCATATTTACATTGGTGGTGCCGAGCAGAGATGGAGCGGTATATAAGTCCCACCACGCATTACCCTGACCATTGGGTCCAAGTATTCTCAATCCATTATTAGGGAAACCCGCAGTATCAATAAACTCAACATATAATGAAACATATTCATTGGAACCTAATGAACCCCCTGAAAAGAATATATTGGCTTCTTGAGCCGAACCAAGAGCCGCAAACCCTGAACCTGGTGTTTGGTAAAATAAGGTCCCGTTGTCTATATTGTTGGGTGATGTTGATTTGTAAGCCTTCACCCTAAAATAAGCGGGATAGTTTTGACCCGTCTGATTTAAGTATCTAAACCTTACATTAAAATAGTAATCCCCCGATGTTGGGACATTAAAGTAATTCTGGTAATCATCAGGTGATGAACCAGGGTAATCGTTATCCAAAGTAAATGAGTTCAATGGGTCATAACCATCAGGGTTAAGAGTAGAAAATACCAATGGTTTTCTCTTATCGTTGGGGTCATATACATATCCCAATGGACCACCAGCATATACCTTGAACTTGTTTCTGTTTTCCGTATCCTCATCCTCTCTGCTCACTCCAATCTGTCCGTTGTTAGCCGTGCTCATATAGATGGACTTAAAGTAATCAGAATTGAAAAATTGACTTTCATAAGAATAACTCGTTGCGGAGAATATCCTATCAATCACCGACTTGAGTTGGATGGATGGCTTAAAGTATTCCTCAGGGACTGAGTTTGTTGCTCCCGTAAAAGCACTATCACCACTCAACCCAAAGGTAAATGAAGGGTTATCATTACTATCGTAAATCAACCCATAATTGTAGAAGGGATAAAGTATCTGTCCGTTGAATAGACCTGAGGTCCCACCCGTGTATCCCCAAGAGGTGGTGATGTTATCATAGACATTCTCGTGGTCCAAATCTTGGTAATCCAAATCACTCAATAAGACCCCTTGTATCTCTGAACTAAAGTCAGACACTGAGGTAAGTATATATACCTCATACTCAATGTAGTCGTCAGTAAAGATAACCGCATTTAATCTCAAGAAACCCTCAAAGATGATATTACCACCAACCTCAACGACACACTCCACTTTTGTTAGGGGGTCAAAGTCAATTCCAACGACTGAGTAGAACCCCTTGAATACCTCATTGTTATGTTTGGTACCAGGTATTGTAAATGTCTTAGAATACTGATAAGAACCTCCACCAATCTCGGTAATATCGTCTTGAGAGATTACGACTGAGATAGGGAGGTCGTCATAAATGTCCAAACCCAACCATTGTCCGTCGGGTCTAATTTTCAACCTCGTTTTCATCATATCAATCGTATGTTATTTGAGTAAGTATAGGTCAATTCAAGATTGACGATTTCTGTATTACCTCTGTTCTTTCTTATGTATTCTGTTGAGGTAATGTTGATAGGGAATAAAGTTCCATCCGCCTCAATCAAATACACCTCAGGGGAGGTATAGCACTCCTCCAACCAAACCATCGTAGCCTGATTTACAAATCCCGTATTCACTACATGCGTCTCAGTGATGGATACATTAAAGTCAGTAATACCTCTGCTCACTCTGCTCTTACTCGGATTTGTTGAACCCCAAGATACTGGTAATTGTTTGTAAGTTTGTCTCTCAATATTTAGACCCTCACTCTTTCTCTTTTGGAACTTAAAGTAGTCAAATGTCCCATATCTGTTTTTCCATACCAATTGCTTGTTATTCCAATAGTCGCAATCGTCCTCTATATTGTATTGGAAGACCTCTGAGACCGCAGAATAAGTTGGAGGGGTTCCACTACCATCTACAACATTTGGAGGTCCCTCAGGTAATCCACCAAATTGAATATCATAACATAATCCACACTGATTACCATAGTTGGTTCCACCAGTAAATACCTCACCACCTGGTCCCCCATAAGATGAGATGTAGAAACAATCAGGGTTCCACTGACTTATACCCGTAGGCCAATAAAACCTATCACTTGACCCCGCATCTGAAGGAATACAAACAGGGATTTCATACCCAAATCCACACGAGGTAATATACCCTGGCTCATACCCTATAGGACACGATGTTGATGCTTGTTGATTTACACCATACATCTGTATCTGATAGTATTTTGTCCCCGTTGGTAATCCAATGGTTTGAGAGATATTCCAAGGCCCTGAAGCAACATTGACGATGTTGTATAAATAAGAATTACTATCAATAATTCCGTTATCATACATCTCAGAGGTGAGACCCGTTAGGGGTCCTCCACCTTTGGATACAAAGTTATCCAATGTCGTTGATGATATCAAACTACCATTACTATCGTAGAAGGAGTATAAGGCTTGATATCCATAAGAATAGTCATAACTCCCCAACCAATAGTTAAAGAACGACAGGGTCCCTCTATCGTTTAATCCAACATCCATAATACGAGGGGAGTTGGTTAAGAATAATCCACTCTGATATTGTATTGGACTACCCGACATTACATAAGGTCCATAGTCAAAATCTTGTCTGTTGGCATAGATATTCGTTGGGTAAGTCCCGTTGAATGCCTTTCTCGTTTGAGATTGAATTGCTGGATTACCTGGTGTATCGGCTCCCGTATATTGAACCACACTCGCCGTTAGTCCCGTAGCATACTCCTCACCAAACTTTAAGTAATAGTCAATAACATCATTCTCCTCATAACGAGAATACTCCGTAGTGTTATGGACATAAGTATCTTTCTTGGTTAGTATCGTTGAATTACAATAGGTCTTTAATACCTCTGATACATCAATAACCCCCAACCCTTCAGGGTTTGGAGTGGATTTACCAGTAAATACATTTGACCCATTTACATACACCTCAAAGATGTATCTATACTTGAATTGGTCCGTCTTATCTGAACTAATCGTATAGAACAACCCATCAGTCATCGTGGGTTGTAAGTGGTCTGGTGTTCTTTCTATTGTTATCGCCATTATAGTAATAAATCTCTTTGGTTTAGACCAGCAAAAACTCTACTATAAATAAAGTCCTCAATTTGGTCAGCATATTCCTCCTCAAACATATCCAATGCGTCATTGAGGGTTTTGTCTGTCGCTAATCTTGTAAAGTCAGTTTTATTTGTCCCCTTCTCAGCAATGGACCTTCCAATCAAAAATGCCCTTTGTTTAATGGATGGTATCTTACCATCAGTTGGGGTCCAACTTACTGGTTTGTTATTTATCCAAGATATGATATCATCAATAGGAGGAAACCCACCAGGCTTTCTACCCCTATCAACCCAATACCAATAGTCCTCCATATAGACGACAAAACTCTCGGGAAAACCATCTTGGTCGTATTCAATTTCTGTTTCAATATTGTTGTATAATGAGGATGTAGCACGCTTATTCCCCAACCCCATTTTTGTTGGGGAACCACCATAACCTTTGCTTTGATAACTTTGGTCAAGATAGAACCTAATGTTCTTTACCAATAATTGCGCTATTTCCTCATACATAATCCTTATACTGCGCTAAAGTTTAATTCCTCATCTAAGAACATAATCGTTCCGTCATAAGTTGCTGTATATTTTGTATATTTGTTGTTGGATGGTGAGAGGGTTCCGTTCTTACCAAATACATTACCCGTTGCTCCGTTTATCTGAGCCGTTGGGACCGCCCACGAACCATTATTATATACGATGAAAATAAATCTCTGACCCGCTCTTAAATTGATAAAGTTAGGGGTCGTATCACCAACCATCGTAAATCTAAAAATTGTTGCTAACGAACAATCAACATCCACTACACCACTAACATTACCAGCATCATATACACTGAATGTCTCGGTCTTAAAGGTATGGATATTGTCGGTATGTAAGGTCCAATCGTGTAGAGCATTTGAGCCATCCACAGAGACCATTGTAGCCCCTTGAATACTACCACCAATAGTTAGAGATTTTGAGTTCAGAGAAACACTCTGTATTCCACTCGTGTTGATGGTTATTCCATCACTTGAATAAATCCCGTTGATTTCAGCAGATGGTGTTGGTAATGATATGGTGCTACTTTTTGAACCAATAATACTCCCCGAATTACCACCCGCTAAATCTATTGAACTATTCCTTGAACCCGCAACAAATCCCTCCGTTGAGTTATTTATACTAACATTATTTGAACCGATAACCCAACCTTTGTAGCAACCAGTAATAGAGCCACTTTCACCACCTAACGCTCCACTATTTAATGAGTTATCCAAACTCCAATCTTGGGAGACAATATTGGTGCTCCTTGTTGAATTATTAAGTGTTGAACGGAAACCTCCCAACATAAGTGAGGCACTTGAGTTGTCCATAGATACACCACCTCCACCACCAGTGGAGCCGAGTATTACACTATCACTTGTATTGTTTAATGTTCCCACTCCAAACATAACACCCGAATATTTGGTGCTGCCTTGGAATATACTCTCTGTTGATGAACTATTTACATCAGAACCCGCACCGATAAAAGTGTTGGTATATGTTGATGAGTTATCGGCAATTCTGGTTGCGGTGTTATTGAACAAAAACCCCGTTGTAATCTTGGAGGTTTGAGTTGAACCACTATCAACTATTGGGATTACATCATTGTAAGTATATCCCGTAATTGATGGTAAGTTTGATATCTTTATTGATGCCATAATTTGTAAGTTTTTATTTTAATTTTATATATCTTGTTCCCTTCTCAGGTTATCACCACCTTCAGTTAAAATATCATCACTATTCTCAGTAAGAATATTGTAGAATACTGGTGTTGGTGTAGGTGTTATTGACGCTGTAATTGACGGGGTTGGTGTCGGTTGAGATGTAGGTGTAATCGTCGGTGTAGGTTGAGGTGTCTCCGTCGGTGTCGCTGTAATAGTTGGGGTTGGTGTTGGTAATATAGGACAGGTCTCATCACCCTCAAGGTAAATATCAAAGACATCATTTGGTGATGTCGCTGAGAATGAATAAGTCAATGGAGACCCACAATTGTCCTCATATATCTGACCTCCATTTTGATTTACAACGATAGAGGTTCTACCATATCCAAACCCTGATAAGTTATCGTATAGGGTGATGGTCGTGATTGCTCCAAAGTTGTTATCATAAGTATTGCTCTTAACAAATGTTGAACCTGAGTTGATACCAAAGTCAAAGTCCCTGATTGGTGATGTTGTTTGGATATTACCATAAATCCCTGCTGAGGTTCCCGTCCATAATCCATTACGGGTATATATATTCACCTCATAACTATCAGAACAATCTAAATCGTAATAGGTCTTATTGTAGTAATCTCCCGTCTCCGCAGTAAAGGTAAAGTTATCACCAGGAGAACAAATGTCTGAGTATATTGGCTCAGTATTAGCACTGATACTCATATTACCATATCCAACAGCCACCACTGGTGTTTGAGGGTAAATAAATTGTTGGGATACTACATCCCCTTCATTGAGTTCAAGTTCGTAGTTTCCTGTCGTTCCACTACCATCAAGTTCTAACTCCACCACTCCATTGATGCTCACTCTCAAATAACCATACGGCTTAAATCCACCCAAGTTAGGTGCTTCAGTAAAGTCAATGTAGTATTTAGATTTCAGTAGAGGGTTCAACTGGCAGACATCCAAGTAATCACTTACATTGAAGGTGATGTTTGTTGAAACACCCGCAAGGACATCGTTAAATCTCTCCATAAAGGGTGCCGCTACCAACGGAAAATCAAAGTCCGCCAAATACATAAAGTCCTCGTTCAACTTAAAAGTTGCTAAGAGGTCCTTTGAGATAAGAGACATCTGAGAGACAATATCCACAGCCCCATCGTTGTCGTTATCCAATCTGTCTGCCAAGAATATCTGTAGTCCATAACTGGTTAGACCCTCGTTGTAATCAATACTTTGAGGAACGACAAATAGTAGAGGGTATAGTGGAGCGGTGTTATCCACATCCTTACCAAACTCTATTAAATTACCAAACCCAAATGAATTGATATTTGGGTGTCTATTGGCAAACTCCTCAAGTTTGTTTATCAGTTTCTTAAAAGTGGTATATTGTTCCATTACCTTCTATTTCTATTTTTCATTTTCTCAATCTCCCTCCGCTCAGCCTCATTCCTATCTTTCACCATTGATAAATAGTTTAGACATAGCACGAGGGGTTGTTTGTTTATTTGCTCTACTTTGGTGATGTCCTCTTTTGTAAGAGACATAAGACACGACCAGTAAAATCTTGAAGTCGTTTCCACAGGGAGCGCAGAGGGTTCGTCATCATCCTCAATCTCGTCATCGCCTTCTCCTTCGTCCTCTGATACTCCAAAGAAGCCTTCATATTTGTTGAATATGCTTTGACGAGATTGAAAAAAAAATTGGATACCCCCCAAAAGTATTCTATCGGGATATTCTTAAATATCTCCGCTCTCTTATTCATCTCATCGTGGTCATAGGGACCAATCTCGTATCCGTCTTTTACTTTCTTGGTAATCGGTCTATAAAGTAGAGCCATAATCTTATGGAGGTTTTTCTCCACTCCATCAGCCACCAAGAACTCCAAATCAACCCATCCCCCAAAGTTCAGGGAGGTCATCTCACTCATCAGTCCATACTCCACTCCCTCTACCTCAATTATTGTTTGTAATTTTCTGGTTTGATTTTGTAGGTATTGACCCGTTAAGAACTTAAAGACAAAGTCCATATCTTTCTTGTTGGCGTATTTGACCTCGTCTCGGTCCAATCCACTTATACCCACGATAAAGTCAATCGGGGACTTATCAAAGTTGTCCGTCGTCCTTAGTCGTTGGTATTGTTCTATGGTTAGTTTCTCGGGTAATTCAACCTCTTTTTTCCCAACCTGTAATTTAATCGTATTCATTATACAATAATATATTTTCCCCTTGTTATGAGGTTATCCAAATATTGAAGGACAACATACCTCAATGCGTCTAATGCGTGGTCATCACCAATCGGGGTATTGGTAATATTCCCACTCCTATCTTTCTTGAACTTATAGTTGTTCCACTCCCTGATAAGGTTCTCACTATCCTCGTGTATAAGAATACGGAAGGATTTCATTTTTTGTATCCCATACAATACGGACCCTGCTCCTTTCTTAACACCAGTGATGCTCAGACCCTCTCTGTTCAACTCTTGGATACTCTTAGGTTCAGAACTATCACCGACCACCGCATCGTCCCGTGTAATCCCTCTATCCTTGATTAGGAAGGCCAAATCTTGATTGGTCAATCCCTTATCGTAGAGTATCTCTTTTACATATAGGGTCTTATCCACTTTGGATACTTTTACCACCGCTGTAGCATCACTTGAATACCCAAAGTCAATCCCATAATACACCTCTTTGGTATCGGGTGATTTACCACTATAAGTTTGTATCTCTGTAAATATTTTCTCTCTCGGCTCCACTATCCTCCCCTCTGAATATATCTCGTATAAATCAGGGTTGGTAAGTTTAAGGTCCCTAATGGCTTTTCTTGTTCTCTCGTCCAAGAAACTATTTTGTCTCCAATTTGAGAGTAAGAGTTTTGCGTCCTCTCTCTCCTCATATTTTAACAACCAATGGTCAGGGGTAAGTTCAGGGTTGTAAGGACATAAGACCCAATCTTTGAGACGGATATTGAGTTGCTCAAAGGGTTCTATATCCACTGAATTGACCTCATCCACCATTGCTACATCTGAGGCCATACCCTTCAATCTTGAGTTGGTATCGTCCATACCCACAAACCTGATTACTGAACCATTGGGGAATATGTAGATGTTATCCACCTTATTGAACTTTCCCGTCTCCCATATCTCCATTGAGTTCATTACATTCTTAAAATCAACGAGGATTGTATTCTTTAGAGACACTTGAGTTGCTCTGGCTATGGTAGCGGTAAGGTTGGGTCGTTTAAGACATTCTATGATGATGTATTGAAGGCAGGCAATACTTTTTCCACTACGGGTTGAACCCCTTAAAAAAATATATCTAAATCCTTCTTTGACTGCTTCGTCAATATCCGCAAAAACCTCAGTGGCTTTTATTCTCATAATCCGTAATCAATTTTTCAATGAAGGTCATCATTGAGACCTTCTCTTTGGCTGCGCATATTTTAATCCTATCACGGGTATCTGTATTTACAACCATTGTTGATGTTGGGTATTCGTATGTCTTTTTTTTATGTTTAATTTTCATCATCTTTTGGTTTAATTATATCCACTTTTATTTCATTGATATTATTAAGTTTTTCCCCATCAGTTTTTACATCAATATGGGTCTCATCTCTCCACTCACTATCTCTATATACATTCTGTAGATAGTATTTCATAAATTGGGTGTTTAGTCCTTTTGCTCCGTCCTCTCCCCATCTCTTTACTGCTACATCAACGAACCATTTTTCTGATAGTGCCAGTGCTTCATTTATAGTGCTCCTAAACTCCTCAGACCTATCCATCAATCTGTATAAAGAATTACGGGATATACCGAGTTCAATCGCAAAGTCCAATTTGTTTTTCCCTTGACGACCTAAGTCCAATAGGACCTCTTTCCAGTTCTCGGGGAATATTCCTCTCTCTACCAGTAATTCAACATTAAATCTTGGTCTCCCTGTTTTCATCTTAATTTATGGTAATCAAATATTTTATTGAGTTCAGTGTTTGCCTTTTTGTAATCCACTGGTATTGAGTTGGGATACACCCACTCATACCAACTCAGAACCAACTCTCTCTGCTCTTTTGTAAAGTATTGTATCTTTGTATCACCTATCTCTATTTTGTATAGGTCGTATATCTCCATTGCTAACCATCTCTCTTTGGATTTGTTGGCTATCCCTTTGGTTGTTCCTTTACAATTACACATTTTATTTTCCTACATTTTTATTTCTCCACTTGGATAGTTCCTTGAGGTCATTTATCATAATCTCTGTTGTATCGGTGGTGTCGTATATTACCCAATATAGTTTTTCAACATATTCCATTTCCTCCTCTGTAAGGGACTTTTTTTCCAATAGTAATCGGTTGGTCTCCTTTACCAGAGATAAGTGATTGGGTGTAATATTTTTGGGTTTATTCGTCATTTATTTAGATTTACCTCTCGGGCCTTCCCAATACAAACCGCATATCTTTGGGCTCTATCGGGAAACTCTGCTTTCATCGTTGAGTTGCTCATACATCGGGTAAGGTATTCTTGGGTATCCTCACCAGGTCTTTTATTTGGAAGCGGCATAGTTGTCTATGATTTCTTTCTGTTTATTCTTGGTGATTGTAATCATTCTGTTGATGATGTCGCATGCCTCAAAGTTATCCCCATCCTCAAAGTCGTTGATGAGGCTTTGTAGGTAATACGATATGTCGTTCAACATTTCATAATAATCACCACTCTTGTTATGTATTTTTTTCAAGTCAAACAAACTACCATAAATCTCATCCCATAATAACCTACAGGTTTGAGTTCTCTGTTGCTCGTCCATACTTGAGAACCAGTTATCGGTGAGTTCTAAGTCGTAGTTCATATCCCTGAATATTTTTTCCAATAGTAATCGGTATAATCTCTTTTCCATAAATACTAAAACTCAATAATCAGTTTTTTAATCTTTTTTCCCGTCAAACTCTCAATGAACTTTACCATATAATATTTTTGGTCCAAGTCAAGTTGGTCTTTCTCACCTTTGACTACCTCAATACTTTTAATCGGCAATGCCGCTCCAAAGTCCCTAAAATCGTTTGATTTGATTTGTTCGTCTTTCATAATAAAACTATGTTGTTCTTTATTCCATCTTTTGCCACTTTTGATGCTTGAGATGAGTTCTCTGCTCACTCCAAACATATCCGCTATGGATTGATGGGTCTTTCCCATTTCTAATAAATCCTTGATGAC
>Ga0070750_10001952_pt1 | contig 11483 bp, 20 predicted proteins | sample VirMetDEL_Nov_24_FD_77013 | JGI IMG/M metagenome (GOLD analysis project Ga0070750, IMG submission 77013) | Aqueous microbial communities from the Delaware River and Bay under freshwater to marine salinity gradient to study organic matter... | ecosystem: Environmental > Aquatic > Marine >...
ATTTTTTCTTTTACCTGTGCAGTGCATTTGCGTAGGTGCTTTGCTTTGTAATTTTTTTTCCGCTATTCTTTCTTGCATATATTTTACACCTCCTTTTGGTCCTGCTTTTTCATAAAATCTAAATCTAGAATCTGTTTCTGATTGTGGAGATGAACCTACTTTTCTCATAGTATGTGTAAGAGAAATACTATCACCTTGAGTTTGAGGACGTCTTATATCAAAATTTTCTACCGCTTCTGTTACTAGAGCAGGATCAATTTTATCATTTTTTATATTTTTAGCTGGAGAACCATGATGTTCTTTATCATATTTCATATCACCTGCTAATTTAGAAATATGCTTTTCATCAGCAGTCATTTTCTCATCACTGTGACCATGTTTATTATCATAATCAATATCTCTTTTTAGATAATCAATATGAGCAGCGTCATCTCTTTCAGTTGCTTTATAATTACCAGATGTTACTCTTGTGTGAGCATGATCTTTTGAAAACTTAGAGTTTCCACTGTATTGTCCGTAATATCCTTTATGTCCCATATTTTATTTTTTTAATCTTCTAATCTACTTGAAAACTCTGATTTATAATCAACTAACTTAGGTCTAATTTCGCCATATTTTTTAAAATAAGCATCATCAGATAAACCTGTAGCATCTTTTTTCTTTTGTTTAGCTGCTCCAATATCTGAAACCGCTTGTCCTATTTTAGCAAACATATTAGCGTACATGCTACCAGTTGGTACGTATTGCGCACCAGCAATATCACCACCACCTACATATCCACCTTGTCTTAAAGGTGTTTTAGTAGTAAACATTTTTTGAAAAGGTGAACTCATAATTTATTTTTTTGAACAACCAAAGTTTTTAGCATAGTTAGCCATTTTAACTACAGATTCACTATAGTTATCTTTTTTAGCCATAACAGAACTAGCTGCTTCGCATGTTGATTTACCAGGCATATTCTTTTTTACCCACGCAGTGAATTTACCTTTATTTTCTTCTTTTATTTCTGGAAATCCTTCTTTTAAAAAAGGACTATTAGTTTGGTAGTAGCTCATAATTATCTTCCTTTAGCAATTTGAGTTATAGGTCCAGCTTTATACATAGATTCAGCTTTTGAAACTTGCATACCAACTATACCAGAGCTAGATCCTTGACCCATTGGAAAACCAACTTTACTTAATGGTCCTTCCCAGACAGCGTTTTCCCCTATTTGACCTTCAAGTTTAGGGTTTTTTCTTATTTTATCAATATCGTGATTCATAATTTATTTATTAGTTTAATTCTCCTTGAGCACCTCTACTCATTGATTCGTCTCTTTTAGCTTTTTCTTCATCAGGATCTCCTTTCTTTTTTTCTTTTTCCATTTGATCTGATTTCATTTCATAATATATTTCTTGAGCATCACCACCTGTTTGCTTAGCTTTTCTATTAGCCTGTTTTTTCATATGAGCATCAGTATGTGAATCTAATGGTGAACCCATCATTAATCCAGAACCAGCAATAGCTCTTTGTCTAGCATTCATACCACCAAACATACCTAAACCAATTTGCTGTGTCATTGGATCTAAATTACCTGTCATTATAGGTTGACTATAGTCATTCATTCCACCACCACCCATAGTGTTTTGAGCTTGTGACATAGCTGCTTGTTGCGCAGCCATTGCGTTAGCATTAGTTAAAGAGTTAATCATTTGATTACCTCCCATGCTGCCGAATAAACCTGCAGTTCCAAATTTTAATGGTGTAAGCATTTTGTTTGGATTACCTTTACCACCGTCTGCTTTACTAGCGTGAACTGCTTTTCTTTGTGCATCACTTACGTATCCCATAATTACCTTGTTTTATCTTTGTTTATATTATAAATTGCTTTTGTCATTACTTTATCAGTATAAGAACTACCAGTTATAAGTTTGTTTCTACTACCGATATTTATATCTTCTTGACCAAGCATGATTCTATATATTCTACTTATAAGTTGCTTACCTTTAAAAGAAACTTTATATATATTATATTTTTGTGTTGTTCTGTTTCTATTACGCCAAACAACTATCCAATCATTTTGTATTAACCTATTCCATCTTCTGTTATCCCAACTATAAGCATATGTACCTATTTTGAAATCTTTTATTGTAAATAAATCTATACAGTCTAGATATATTAATAACTCTAAATCACTATCGTTTAAATCATTGTTTTTACAAGCCCATTTTCTTATAATACGATAATGCTTCATTAAGTTTAAACTCTTAATATCACTAGCATTTAATTTCATAATACAACAACTATGTCTTGTGCTTTAATTACTCGATATGATTTCTTTTCTATTTCTATCTTATGTCCAGCATGTCTATCAAAGTAAATTTTATCATCTACTTTAATACCTGCTATATCTTCACCAGCAGAAATTACAACCGCTTCTACATACCTGATGTCTTCACGTTGGTTTTCTGCAAGAAGCAAACCACCTTTTGTTTTGGTGGTTCCTTCTTTTTTTATTTTTATTATTAAGTTTCTACCTACTGCTTTCATCAACTCTAATATTATTAATTACACAATCGGTTGATAAAATAGTAGTAGCCACTGAAGCTGCATTTTGAAGAGCGCTTTTTGTAACCAATAACGGATCAATTATACCGTTATCAATCATGTGTACCATATTTCCTGTAACAACATTAATACCGTGACCATCTTCAGCTGGAATAGTATATTCCTTAAAACCTGCATTGTCTAGTATTGTTTTAAATGGGGATAATATAGCTTTACCTAAAACTTTTTCTCCAACATTTTCCTCCTTCATATTTAAAGCAGCGTTCAGTAGAGCAATACCACCACCTGGAACTATCCCTTCTTTTATTGCAGCTTTAGTAGCACATATAGCATCTTCAACTCTATCTTGTTTTTCTTTTAACTCAACATCAGAGTTTGCACCTATTTTTACTATTGCTATTTTAGCAGCTAACATAGCTAGTCTTTTTTCTAACCTAACTACTTCGTGAGCTGTGTTCTTTTTAGATAATTTATCTTTTATATCTTTGATAATTTCTTTTACTTCATCAGATGTTTCATTAACCTGAAGAATAGTTTCATTATCTGTTGTAATGCTTTTCAAACATTTACCTAAGTATTCTATTTTAACTAAATCTAAGTCATCACCAAGATCTTCGTTTATAATAGTAGCTCCTGTAAGTAAAGACAAATCATCAAGTAGTTGTTTTCTGTTTACACCGTATGTTGGCGCATCTACAACATTAACTTTTATATTGCCTTTTATTTTATTCATAGCTAGAGCCGATAAAACACCTTTTTCTAAGTCGCCAATAATAAGCAAAGGTTTATTGTTTTTTATTACGTACTCTAGCACTGTCTGTATTTGTCTTATAGTATCTACCTTAGATTCAATTAACAGCACTAATGGATTATCTAACTCAACTGATTGAGTATCTGCATTTGTAATAAAATGCCTATTTGTTAATCCTTTATCATATTGTGAACCTTCTATTATTTCAACCTCTGTTTTACCAACTGGTGAAGGTTCCATCATAACTACACCAGTAAGATCTACAGATCTAAAAGCATCTGCAATTAGTTTACCTAATTCAGGATCGTTGTTGGTTGATATTGTAGCTATTTGATCAATCATATCTCCTTTTACAGGAACAGATATTGATTCTAAATATTTTATTGTTTTTTCAACAGCTGAGTTTATACCTTCTTTTAATTCTCTTGAATTTGTTTTATCAGCAACTTCATATGCATGAGATAATATAGCATGTGCTAATATTGTTGCTGTTGTGGTACCGTCACCGGCTTGTTGAACTGTTTTACGTGCAGCTTCTTTTAAAAGCGTTGCACCCATATTTTCTACAGGATCTAACAAGATTACTGAGTTTGCTACTGTTACACCATCTTTTGTAATGATTGGTTTACCTGTAGCGTCTTCTAGCATCACACACTTACCGCTAGCTCCGAGTGTGGAGCTAACAGCAGTTGTGAGTTTTGTTATCCCTTCAAATACTTTATTCCTAGCTTCGTCACCGAAGTTAAGATTTTTAACTATTAGATTTGACATGATTAAATTGTATTGTATTTGTTATTTAAAGGTTTTCACGACTTTCGGGCCTTTTAAGAAATCTACTTTTTTAGCATAATGCTCTACCGATCCATCGATAGCGGTTTCTGCTCCTTCTATAGTTTCACGCCTTGTAACGTCGTGCCAAGTATCTTCATTTGGATCTTGGTATTCAGTTTGATAAAAACCGTTTGGTAATTGGGTTATCCTCCAGTTTGATTTATCTGCAAGATGTTTCCAAAGGTCAATGGTTTCTTCTGAAATTTGTGGTTGACTATTCCACGAACGAGTCTGGTAATAAAACGTCATAATTTTGGTTTTAAGTTTATATTTGGTTTTACGCTCTTAACCGAGCAGGTATATGTCTATTATTACTTGTTTTCTAAGATTTTTACTTTAGCTTCAAGTTCTTGTATTGATTTAATTAATAGTGGTACTACCTTACTGTAATCTACTCCCTGCATTTCTTCCCCGTCTTTTTCACCTGAAACAGCATTTGGTAACACCTCTTGTAACTCATGAGCCATAACTCCATAAGAACTAGAATTATCTACTTTCCATTTAAAATCGTACACAGGAATTTTAGAAACTTTATCAAGACCATCAAAATCTTTTAGATCTTTTTTCAACCTGTAATCTGATGAAGTGTTATACGCAGTTGAAGAACCTGTAATTGTTATATTTCCAACTGCTCCATTTGGATTATGGAATGTAAGCAAAGAACCTGCAATTACAGCACTTGATGCCATTCTTAATTGAACTTTATCAGTAGAAACAGGAATAAATCCAGAACCGTAAAAAGAAGTTCCATCTGGTATTCCTGTAGTTCCAAATAATACATTACCTGAGGAATTAATTCGCATTCTTTCTATTAATGTATTTGCAGATGCTGTTTGGAATACAAGTCTAGAAGGATAAACATTAGGACTACCCATATTCCAGGTTCCATCACCTTCACCTATTATAGCAGCTCCACTTTTGTAAGGGTTTGAAGGATCATTACCTTGGAAAAATATAGAACCTAAATCATCACCAGTTACAACACTAGTATCATTTCTTCTTAAATTAAATACACTACCAGTACTTTTTTCAAGTGACACATCACCTGCAAAAGTTGCATTACCAGAAGAGTTAATTGTTAATCTTGTTGTACTACTACCATTTACTGCAAATTCCATAGAATCTGTACTATGGTCATACCTTACTTGCCCCCTAAATCTACCATTTCCTGAAGTTGCATCTGCAAACAATAAATAACCTATGTTTGTAGTTGAACTATAAACTGATATAGCAGATTCACCAACCCCACTACCTGCAACTAAATTATTAGTGCCTGGATAAAATGAAGATGCAGATGACGTTCCAACACCAACACTTCCTGCAAAAGTTGCGTTTTGAGAACTGTCTAACAATAATGCTTGAGTCCAAGCTGACCCGTAAGTTAAAAAAGCTAATTGATTGATACCAGCTATAACACCAACACCATTAGCAGTATCGTTATGACCTAATATAACACCGCAATTATCAGCAACATCTTTAAATGTGGAGTTTATATAATAACCAGTACTGCCAAATTGACCACCTTTTGCCAAAGCTGTTATTGCTCCAGAACTTATTGTCCCTGCAAAAGTTGCGTCTTGTGATGAGTCTATTGTTAAAGCATCATTAAGAGTTCCCGTGTCAGATGTAGAAAAAACAAGTTGAGAATCATCAGCGGCGCTACCTCTTTCCATTCTAATATCAGCACGTTTAATACCATTATTATGAAAATCAATTGTTGCTATGTCATCACCTAAGAAACCAGTAGGTCTACCCTCTATTGTTATTGTGCCTGTATTCGCTCCAGTCAAATCTGCTGAGACATGTAATAAAGAATCCGGAATTGTCGTCCCGATCCCTACGTTGCCGGTATTTTTAATAATCATTTTAGTTGATAAATCAGTACCGTTAGCACCTGTATTTGTTGCAAATAATAAATCACTATAATAGTTAACACCAGAATTTGTTCTATCTGCATATATAGTTGCCATAGAGGAATTATTATCACTAAATAATATACCGTGTGATCTATCTGTAGATGTAGCTGATGACCAAGTTCTTTTTAAATTTAAAAGGTTTAAGTCGGTAGTACCATTATTACTAGCGTTTATCTCTAATTTAGTGGTTGGATTAACAGTCCCAATACCTACGTTACCTGTATTGGTCATACGAATATGCTCTGATTGAACTCCGGCGTCTGTTACTGAGCCAAGTACTAGAAACCCAGAGGCACCACCAATATATGATGTAGAGTTTACAGTGTCACCGTTACCAATAGTTAAATATGCAAAACCTGATGGTGATTTAATCTGCAAAAGATTGCTAACTAAATTACCGTCTGGTGCGTGTGTTGCGGAACCAATTTGCAATTTAGCGCCAGGTGAAGTAGTTCCAATACCTACGTTTCCAGAACTGTCAATACGCATTTTTTCAGTTACTGAATTAGCAGTTTCAGTAAAGAAAGCCATATCATTACTATTAAAAGTTCCATTAGTAAGTTGTATCTTACCTGAGGAAGATCCAGATGCTTCATTCCAAGTAACAAAATTTAATTGAGGATCATTAAAAGCTGTAGGGTTTTTTGCTTGTATATTTAATGTAGTGCTTGAAGTGCTGTTAACTCTAGCAGAACCAACTACATCTAAAGGGTAGTCTGGAGCAGTTGTTCCAATACCCATGAATCCATTAGAATCTATAGTAACAGCATCAAATAAAGTACCAGCGTCGCTAGCTACTTGAAAACGTATGTCTGCACCAGAAGGATTATTTTGACTATCTACTGTACGTATTGAAGCTCCATTTATAGTAGCTGAGTTATCATCTACGTTTTTAAAGTATAATATTCCACTACCAGAACTAGCAGCTGTACCTCTTGGAGATATTAATATATCACCAGCAGAATCTATACTCATTCTTTGATATAAACCTGCGTTTTCAGTCCAAAACTGCAATTGACTTAACGCTCCATTTCCTTCTCTCATTCCTGAAATTCTAGCAACATATCTATCAGCTGTATTAGCGCTGCTAACTCTAAAATCTAAATTCATACTACCACCATTGTTTATTGGATCGCTTTGCAATTGTAGTAATGTTTTACTTCCAGTTGTTACTGAATTATCTTTAATATGAACTTTATAATCAGGAACATTAGTTCCAACACCTAATGTTTTATTAGTGCTATCCCAGAAAAAAGCATTTTCTCCTGCAACTTCGTTTTGACTATTCCAGTAAGTTACTTGCCCAGCAGCACCTGCTCCTGATACAAATGTTTGATCTAGTTTTTCCCAACGATCAGTTGCCCCTTGTTCTACATATATACACCAGTCACCTACGTTCCAAGAATTTGGTAAAGTACCTGCTCCGTTTGGAGTAGCGCTACCTGCTACAGATACAACGTAATAATGACCTACTACTTTTTTATCAGCCGCTGTTAAATCAGGATTACCACCAGGCGTAGAAGACGCATCCCATGTGCTTATGAAAACTAAACCAGATACTACGCTTGATATTTGTTGATCCACGTATTGCTTAGATGTAGCATGCGCATTTATTGTAGGTACTAATGGTATTTCTACTTGCCCTGTAAATAAAGAAGGTAAAACAGAAAGAGAGTTTATAGCTCTAGATGTACCTGCCACTGTAGGCATGGTATCATTTTGTATTTGAAGATATGAAAGATCACCAGTTACTGTTCCACCCGTACCGTCAAAATCTAATATCTGAACAATAACATCACCTGCTGTACCGTTTGATAATTCAACAGTTGAGTGTGTAGCTTGTAAATTAGTAGCAGTTACGTTAGCGCCTTCAAGTTTAGCTAAGTTGTTTGCGCCTATCATGTATGAAACAGTACCGTTAGCAGCAGTTGTTGCTCTAGCTAAATTATAAGATCCATATACAGTAGCATTAGCGCCATTTGTCCCTGTTCCATCGTATCTACCTTCTAAGTTACCACCAATAACAAAACCTGTAAAACCTCCAGTTCCTTCAAACTCTCCTTTAGCAAATAAACCATAGTTAGAATCTGCTTGTGTACTACCTGTGTTTTTACTTTCTCCGTAAAGCGCTACATTTGGTGCCGCAGTAGTTCCGTTCAATATAGCTTTAATACCACTTACTGGTGCTGCTTGAGTTAATGTCGGTGAAGATGTAGATACAAATTGACCGGCTAAATCTATAAGACCCGTGCTTTCAGTCATAATAGAATCACCTAGTAAACCATTTGCGCCATCTGTAAATTTAACTATTTTATTTGTAGTACCAGTTCCACCACCCGTTCCAGTTACATAAGTTGCTATATCAGATAGTTTAACAGACTTAGTAGGGTTGTTATTAGTATTGTCAATATCTGTTATTACTAATAAGTCGTCTGCCGATAAACTTGATAGCGGTAAATTAGGGTATGAGTATATTATTGCCATATGTTATGAGTAAATTCTTATTTCAAATGATCCATTAGTTATTCTTCCGTCACCACCTAGTGGTAATGTTATTACCGTGTCACTAGTTCTTACCCAAGGTTGTTGAGAAGCGAACGTGTATTCTCCTAAATTAAAAAATACTATAGTTTTATTAGATGTAAAGGTATTACTGCTAGCTGTTATTGTATATGTACCACTACCGGTTCTAGCCCAAGTAAACGTAGCACCTGTATTATTTTTTAATATTGTTGCAACCGGCGCAGCTGTTCCAGTTTGTGTTATAAGCGCTGTATAAACCGTATAACCTAACCCAGCATTTACTACATCACCTACTGTAAAGTTCTTAGTTGGATTTGTTTGGTTACCACTAGTTGTTTTTTGTGTTCCAACCAAGTAGTCACCAACTACGGGTGTTACTGATGGATATGCTATTATTCTTGCCATAATTAATTTTTTGTCTATAAGTATATACTCACACAAAATAGTGTAAATTTACTTTATTACGTGTGATAGTTATATCTATTATATAATATATTACTCCTATCTAGATATTATACGTAGTATAATATCATAAGGGGGGAAGAGGATTTAGAAATACGTTACAAATAGAGAGGTATAGCATACCCCCTCCCTCAAAAACCGTGCCAAACTCTGTAAAATCAACCTTTTTTCCCCGGTCCTACCCTTTTTACCTATTTTTTAATAATTTATTTTCGAAAGTTAATACAAATACATTTAGATAATATATATAAATAAATAACACTATGAATTACATTTTAGAAACATCAATTGACAATATCATTAATCAAATTAAAAAAGAATTTCCATACAATAACTCAATGTGTAGAAATAAATATAATGAATCAATACAAGATTACTTATATGAATCAATTACTATTAATTTATAATATGACATATTGTCACACTATGACATTTTGTCCAATATCATACTAACATTATTACTCACTAAACAATTACACACTTATGAAAAACTTACTTAACATTATTATCAAATCATTATTAACATCACTAATCTCATTATTTATATTCTCATTTATATTACTTATGAATCACTTAATATAAATCGAAACTTAATACTAATAAACTCAGATAATATATACATAACACATTAACACTTAATAACTTAAATAAAATAATATGAATACACTTAACTCAAAAAGATTTGTCATCAGAAAATCACTAATCGGTAAAAACACAACTATAAATGTTGAATTTAAAAATGGAAAACAAGTCACTTACAATCATGATAAAGTTTATGAAATCATGAAAGATACACTGAACTCACTTCCATGCTACATAAAATACAATTCTTACACCTCATCAACTAATGTTCCTGTGTCTGTTAGAAATGTAATAGAAGTACTAACTCCAACTGTATAATTATGAGAATATTTAAAACATACAACACTAAATTCAACTGTGATTGGTTTCACTGTGAAATAAATAATGAAACTTACTCGTCACCAATACGTGACAATGTAGAAACGTGGCGAGATGACAAGTTAATCAACTCTGATTACTATAAAGAACTAGCAGAGCTAAATGATAAGTGGTTAGCTTATCAATATAATAATAACCATAATAATTGGACAGGAGATTAATATGAAAAGAGATTTATACAGATTTGCTAAGGCAAGAAAATATGGTGAAAGAATTATGTTATGGGAAGCTGAGTGGTATAATAAATACAACAAAGAATATTCGAAACATAATACAAATAACTTTAGATAATATATATAAATAAATATATGAATACAATTAAATTTACTTCTAAAACAACCTGCAAACTAAATGGTGTCAACTACAAAGGTTATAATGTTGGCGAACTTCCTAACTCATTTGGCTTTATTTACAATGAAGACAAAGATTCTTATGGTAAATCTCACTGGTTTAACTATAAAGGATTAACATTTATTGAAAAAACTGAATTACCATGGTAACTAATATGAAAGAATTATGCGAGTATGTTTCTAATAAAAGAAAATCTCGCAAAGCACAACACATAGAAATACTTAAAATCTATGGTGAGTGTAAAGGTATGGGTGACAAGAACTATAAACTTCCGCAAAAGTCCTCGTTCCCTAAACAATATAAAGCGGCTTATAATAAAATATGGCGATGATAACACTAGATAAATATAAACAAAACTTAAGGATATTAGGTGATGATGTGTACTCTTATAGTACTCACGTAGCAACAATAGAATATCCTAATTTAAAACAACATGGTTGGTGGAGTGTAACAACTCAAAAACATATTAACTATGTAGCAAGAGAGTATAACTTAAATATAATAAAATGAAATTAAATAAAAATCTAAAAAGAGTGTTAGTCACTTTAGCTCTTATAACTGTAGGATTTACTGCAGGTAAACAACAAGGTGAGCAAGAAATATTAGATAGATGGGAAGATAGATGGTTCGACTCTGATTGGTATGACACTAGATCTATTGAAGATTTCTTATATGATAAAGATTATTCTATAGAACTTGGCGAGTAATCGAAACATAATACGAATAAAGTCAGATAATATAATAAACAAATAAATAATTATGTATTGTAGATGTGGAAATAATATGCACCCAGTGCGATTAGAATTAGGTTATAAAACGTGTGTTAGTTGTTCAACAACTCAAACTTACTCGTACGTACCTATTATCACCCACAAAACTGGTAATACTATCCAAATAGTATCGCAAGAGGTTTCTGCATCTGTACATAAAGCATGGAGGCGTAAATAATATGAATAGTAAACAAGCATACGAATTAATGAAAGAAGAATATATTGATAGAGAAGCAGCTGAGCTTTGTAATCAAATAGAAAAATCACTAGAACGCATGATAACATATGACAATGGTATGTTAGATGATATAGTATTTAATAAAATTAAAGCACAAGCCATCAAATTATTAAAAGAATGGCACTTGTAATCTA
>Ga0070750_10001953_pt1 | contig 11482 bp, 11 predicted proteins | sample VirMetDEL_Nov_24_FD_77013 | JGI IMG/M metagenome (GOLD analysis project Ga0070750, IMG submission 77013) | Aqueous microbial communities from the Delaware River and Bay under freshwater to marine salinity gradient to study organic matter... | ecosystem: Environmental > Aquatic > Marine >...
AAAGCGGTCGAGGCGTCCTGGACCGGCCGCGCTGCGTCTTTTGTCGATCGCGTGGTCGGCGTTTTCGATCCTGCTCGAGCATTTAAGCGTCAGCAGCTGCGTTTCGCACTTTCCGGTGCTTACGCCGGCGCCGGCGGCAATCGGCTGCTCGGCGGCTGGTCGACCACCAGCGGCAGCGCTGACGCTGACATTCTCGACGAGCTGCCGGAGCTCCGCGCACGCTCGCGAGAGCTTCTGCGAAATGACGACGGCGCAAACGCAATCGTCGAAGCATTTCTGACCAACGTGATCGGCTGCGGAATGCGGCCGCAATCTCGAGTCAATCCGGCCGAGGTCGGAATGACCGAGGACGAGGCGGCGTTGTTCCAAGAAGCCGCCGAGCGCGCGTTCAAAGGCTGGTGCGACGAGGCGGACGTTACGGGCTGCGACGACTTTTATGGTCTCCAGCGGCTTATGCTCCGCAGCATTCTTGAGAACGGCGAGGTGCTTGTCGTTCCGCGGTACTTAAGCGAAGCGGAGCGCCGGCGACCCGGCCGCGAGTATTCGCTCGCGCTGCAACTGATCGAGTCCGACCGGCTCGACACGCCAAGCGGCCTGATCGCGTCGCGAGCTCCCAATGGCAACGAGATCCGCGGCGGCGTCGAGATCGACACGCTCGGCCGGCCGGTCGCGTACTGGATTCGCAAAAAGCATCCGGGCGATTTTGTCCACGGCACGCACACTGGCGCCGAAGAGTACGACCGCGTGGCAGCGTACGACATGGCCGGCCACCCGCGCGTGCTGCACCTGTTTCCGCGGCTTCGCGTCGGACAGACCCGCGGCGTGCCGCTGCTTGCACCGGTGCTGGGCAAGTTCCACCACTTGAGCGAGTACATGGAAGCCGAGCTCGTCGCAGCTCGAGTCGCTGCCTGCTTCGCGGCGATCGTCACACAGACCGCAAGCGGCACCGCAAACTTCAGCGCGCCGGCAACTGGCGTCGGCCCGGACAACGAGCCGCTGGCCGAGCTTTTCCCCGGCATGATTCACTATTTGCGGCCCGGCGAATCTGTCGAGCAGCTCAACCCTTCGCGACCGGGTCAGCAGTTCGCTCAGTTTGTCGAGCGTACGAAGCGCGACCAAGGCGCGGGGGTAGGGCTGCCCTACGAGGTCGCAACGCTCGACTTTTCCAAGACCAACTTTTCCAGCGCACGCGCGGCACTGATCGCAGCGCGGGCACGTTTCCAATGCGTCCAACGCTGGTTTGCTTGGTCAGCTTGCCGGCCGATCTACGCGCTCGTCATGCGCGAGGCATTGCTGCGCGACGAGCTGCCAGTGCTCCAGCTTGATCGCGCGCTGCTCGGCGCTCGCTGGATCGGACCGGCCTACCATTTCGTCAGACCCGATCAGGAAGTCCGTGCGTCGCTTGATGCGATCGCTGGCGGACTGTCAACGCACGCCGACGAAGCCGGCGCGCTCGGCCGCGATTGGGAAGAGGTCTTTACGCAGCGTCAGCGCGAAGAGCGCAAGCGCACCGAGATGGGCTTGTCGTTCGGTGACACCGACGCGTTGCAATCAGCCGAGACCGAAGACGAAGAGACAGACGCGCTCGAGCGCGAGGATCTGCGATGAGCAAAACACGAAAAGTGCCCGTCGATGCGCTGCGGTTTCGGGGCGGCATGAATGCAGTCGCAATAGAAACCGACAGCAATGCGCCTCAGCAGTTCCGCATGGTCGCGAACAGCGGGCAGCCGATGACCGGGCACTGGTATTGGGGGACGCTCGCGGTCGACCTGGCAGGGCTCAACGTGAGCTCGCAGAGCAAACCCGTGCTGCGCGATCACGACACCGGGCAGGTTGTCGGCGTGACCGACACGATCGAGGTCACAAACGAGGGGCTGGCCGTCACTGGCCGTTTTACCGAGGCAACCGAGGCAGGCCGCGAGGCTGCTGCGCTCGCCGCTGACGGGTTTCCCTGGGAGGCGTCAATCTTCGCGCCACCGTCGCGGCTTGAGGAGATCGAAGAGGGCAGAAGCGCCGAGGTCAACGGCTACCAGCTAGCCGGCCCGGCGACGATTTTTCGTGAGGCTGAGCTCAACGAGGTCAGCTTCACGGTTTTCGGTGCGGATCGTCGCACAAGAGCGGAGGCAATGTCGGACTCCGGCCAGACGGTCGACGTTCCGGCTAGTGGAGGAGACATGGACAACAACGAAATGAACACCGAGCTCGAGGCGGGCGCGGTTGAGGAAACGGTCGAGTCGGCCGAGCTCGAGGCGACAGCTTCGGAGCCGCAGGTCGATACGGTCGAGGATGAAGAGGCAGGCGCCGAGCAGTTCAGTGCGGAGACTGACGTGGCCGCAGCGCTGAGCGCAGAGCGGGCGCGGGTCGCAGACATTATCGCTGCAAAGTTCGAGGGGCAGGACGCGCTGGTTGCGAAGTTTGTCGCAGCTGGGACGCCTGCGGTCGAAGCGATCAGCGAGCTGCGTGCGGCAGAGCTGTCTCGGCTTCGATCCGATCAGGCGACGCCGAGCGCGAGCGAGGACACCAGTGTCCCAGAGCCGACCGACGCGTTCGGCAAGTGGCGCAGCGACTTCGACAAATCGGCTGAGCTGCAAGCCGAGTTCGGCAGCGCCGATGCTTACGCGCTGTTCATGGCTGAAGAAGAGGGCCGCGCGTAAGCGGCAGGAGGAGAGTAAGAGATGGCTGCACTCACAGACGATCGACGCATCACGCGCGTCACTGGCGATTACTCATCGCACGGCGTGAAAGCGTCCACGACAATCTACGCCGGCGCGTTCGTCGGCGACGACGGCTCAGGCTGGGCTCGAGGACTCGCCGCTGCGGACCCGTTCCTGGGCATTTCGTACGAGCGCGTCGACAACAGCGCTGGCGCCAACGGCGCCAAAAGCGTGCGCGTCGAGCGCAGCGGCAGGATTCTGCACGCTGTCACGGGCGCAACAGATCAGTCGAGCGTCGGCACCGCGGTTTACGCGTCCGACGATCAGACCCTGACCACGACCAGCACGTCGAACACGCTGATCGGCACGATTGACTCATGGGATACGGCCGCGGGCCTGCCTGTCGTCCAGTACGACTGCGTCGCGACTGACTGACCCGGCTGAGCTGAGGAGAGGAAGAGGAAGATGGCAAATCTGTCAAACATCACATCGCGCGGCATCCGTGGCGCGATTCTTCAGGGGCTCGCTGCGCAGCCCGTCGAGCCGTGGCTCGCTTCGGTCGCGCGACGGGTCACGAGTGACCAGGCGATTGAGACCTATGCAGACATCGGCACGACGCCGGTCATGCGTGAGTGGGCCGGCGGTAGGCAGCCCAAAGAGCCGCGCGAGATCTCGTTTCAGATTGCAAACGTCGAGTACGAAGCGACCGTGCAGATTCCTTACAAGGACATCCGGCGCGCTCGCGGCAAGATCGACGGCGGCAGCAAGCTGGACCCGTACATCAACGGGCTCACGACTCGAGCCGCGCAGCACTTCAGCAAACTCGCGACCGACCTGATTGTCGCCGGAGAAAGCACCGCCTGTTACGACGGGCAGTTCTTCTTCGACACCGATCACAGCGAGGCCAACAGCGGCACTCAGTCGAACGACCTGAGCGTCGACATCAGCGCGCTGCCGACGCAGGTGCACGGCTCGGCCGTCACCGATCCGTCGCCGGGTGAGTTCTCTTACGCGGCGATGGAGGGCGTCATCGCTCTGCTCGGATTCAAGGACGACGAAGGCGAGCCGTCCAACGAGGACGCTTCGAGCTTCGTCGTGCATTGCCCGCTTGGGCTGTACGCCGCGGCGCGCGTCGCGATGGGAAACACGATGGGCGAGTCGGGCGGACCGAATCCGCTGACGAGCACGCAGGACAACTTCACGATGCAGCTCGTACCGTCGGCTCGGCTGACGGCTGCTGGCTGGACCGACAAGTTCGTTGTCTATCGTGCCGACGGCAACGAGCGCGCTGTCATTCTCCAAGAGGAGGAAGCGCCGCGCACGTCCGCCAAGGCTGAGAACAGCGAGTTCTTCCACGACAACAACGCCTGGGAGTTCGGCATCGCGGCCAGCCGCGCCGCCGGCTACGGCGATTGGAAGCAGGCCTGTCTCATCACGCTGGTCTAATGGCGACGGGTCGAAAGAAGACCGGAAACGCGGGCGGAGCAGGATCAGTTGAGCTGGTCCTGCTCCGTCGGCGAATCATCAACGGCAGGCAGTTTGAGGCGGGTGACGTGCTTGGCACGGTCGAGCTTGCTGACGGCGTGACGCCGGACAAACTCGAGCTGTGCTGCCATGCCCGGCAGGCGATCGTTCGCGAGAACGACAAGGCGCCGGCAGCGCCGAAAACTGCGGCGAAGGGTAGCAGCAATGCGACGCTTTCTTCGGATTTTTCGGCGCAGGAGGACTGAACCGATGGCTGATCTTGAGATCAGATTGCAGACGCAAGCCGTCATCTCAGGCGTGCTTCGGCAGCCTGGCGTGCGAATCGGCAGCGTCACGGTCGCAGATGGAGTCGACAGCGACTTCCTTTGCAGCGCGTTGTCCAATGGGGTTGCGGCGATTGTAGTCGACGAGCCTGCGGCCGAAGAGCCGACGCACTACACGAGCGGACTCGACGAGGACGACGAGTAGATGACGTTTCGCGCCCAACAGGTGCTCGACGCTGCGAACGCGCTGTGTAACCCGGCTGAGTTCGGGGAGTCGCTGAGCTACACGCCCAGCGGCAGCGGCGCGGTGACGGTGCGAGCACTGGTTGAGCGACCGCAGAAAGGCGCCGACGCGCAGGACAACAACCGGCTCGAGCGAGCTGTTGTTGTCACGATCAGCAAGTCGGCGAGCTTGGGCGTGGCGTCGGTCACGGTGGGTGGTGACAAAGTGGCTGTGCAGGTGCCGATCGGCGCCACGTCTCAAAATTACCGAGTCACGGAGCTGCTGTACGAGGACGACGCGGTCTTCCGGCTGCGAGCGGTGCGCTGATGGCTGAAGTTTTTGCAGACATTCGCGGCGAGCAGTCTCTGCTGCAAGCACTCGGGCTTGTGCCGTCGCGCCTGCGCGTTGAGGCCAAACGCGAAATGGCTGGCCGCGACGGGCTTGGCGTTGAGTACAAGCGCGCGATTGCGAAAACCGGCAGGCCGTCTCGAGGCAGCAAACGCGGCTTTGAAAAATGGCTTTATTCGCTGCGCAACAAAGAGGCCGCAAACCAGCTGTCGCATGATGTGCGTGATTCAGGCGAGCTCGACGACCTGACGCTGGCTGTCGGCACGCGGCCGGCGGCGGCGATTGCCGAGAAGGGCGGCGAGATCACCGCAGGCGGCAGCGACAAGCTGCTGATCCCGCTCGGCGCGACGCAGACAAAGCGCCGAAATGCGCGGCGCCTGGTCAGCGTCAGCAACGACGCGTTTGTCGTGCAGCAGCGCGGGCCGAACGGCCGGACGTTTCTGGCTGTGCGCGATCGCAAATTGCGGACCACGACGCGGAAACGCGAGGACGGCGGCCGCGATCGTTTCTTTTTTGCTGGCGAAGACGAGGACGGGCTCAACATCCTGGCCGAGCTCGTCGATCGGGCACGACGCAAACCAGGCAGACTGGACTTTTTCGGCGCTGTGGCGCGCATGGCCGCGACGACCGACAAACGGATGCAGCGCGCAGCCGACAGGGCGCTCGAGTCGCTCGACGGATGATCCGACATGGCGACAGTGCTCGAGGACATTCTGGCGGATCTGACGACAACGCTCGCAGGCGTGACGGTGGCGAACGGATACGCGAACACGCTGACGACAGCGCGCAGGTTCGACATCGACAACAGCCGCGCAGATGTCGACCCGCCGTACGCCGAGGTGTCGCTGTTTCGCAACGACATGGTCGAGGAGCGAATCAACGGCATTGTTTCGTGGGCGTGCGAGATCGAGGTAGGCGTCTGGGCGCTGCACAACAAGACAGCGAATCCCGAATCGACCGACGCATACATCGCGTCACTGATGACCGATTGCGCCCGGGCAATTCTTGCGGACCGAAAGCGAAACTCGAACGCCAAGAACACGATTCTCGGCGTGACAGAGAAGGTGGACATAGTCGAAGGCTATCCGTTCCAAGGCTTTATCATGCCGGTGTTTGTCAATTACAGGACCGCGGACGCGGACTTTACACAGGCTTACTGATGGCCGCAGCGTTGCCAATCGAGCCGGACTTTGCGCTGCCAGCGGTACACCGCGCGCCGGCGCTGCAAACCGAGGGTGCCGGGCTGCGTCAGCGACGCAGGTTGGGGCTCATCGTGGAGCGCGAGTGGCAGCTTGAGTGGAACGCGCTCGAGGACACAGAGCGCGACAGTTTGCGCGATCACTGGGTCGACCGCTTGGGGTCGATCCGTAGTTTTACGTGGCAGCCGCCGAACGTCGGCAGCGCGATCAACGTCAGATTTAAGAACGACGAGTTCGCGTGGCGTCAGACGGCGGAAGGATACTCGGCCCAGGCGACTGTGGTTGAGGTTGTGTAGTTGAGGAGGCGAGAAACGCTATGGGTTCTATTCGTAAACGCGTACTAGCGGTCAAAGAAGAGACGACCGAGGGTACAGTCAACGCGCCGGCTGCGGCTGATGCGAACATTCTGATCTACGAGACGCGCAGCAACGCAGAGGTGCCGTTCTTTGATCGGCGGCCGGCAGAGGCGTCATTCTCGCCGCGGCCCGGCATTCCCGGCGGCAAGGGCGGTAACATCACGGGCCGTTTTGAGCTGCGCGGCAGCGGCACGGCAACGACCGCTCCGGGATGGTTCAATCTGCTTGAGCAGTGCAACATGGTGGCAGTCGATCTTGAGGCTATTCCGATCGGCGCGATCACGAGCGGCCCGTTCGTCGCTGGCGAAACGATCACCGGCGGCACGTCAACTACGACGGCCATCGTCGCTTGGGATGCTGCCGACGGTGACCCTAATGTTTACGTTCACACGGTTTCCGGCACGTTCAGCGCCGAAGCGCTGACAGGCGGCACCAGCGGCGCAACCGCAAACAGCAGTGGAGACGCAGTGCTCGTGGGCAAGGGCGTCCGACCCTCGAGCTCGCGCGGCACAGGCGACGGCGGCTCCGCAACTGTCGACGTGTACAAAGACGGACTGCTCGAGCGTTACCGCGGCTGCCGCGGCACGTTCCGCATCGCCGCGCAGGTCGACGAGCCGGGATTCGTCGAGGTCACGTTCCAGGGCGCGTACGTGTCGACAACCGACACCGCGCTTCTCGGCGGCATCACGCACGAGACCACGCTGCCTCCGCTGGCCGAAAACATCGGCCTGACGATCGGCGGGTACTCCCCGGATCTGACAACGCTCGGGCTCGACTTTGGAAACAACCTGTTCCTGAAGAAGTCGATCAACGCTGCGAACGGCGTGAAGGCCGCGCGCATCACCGGCCGAACGCCTGGCGGTGAGCTTGACCCGGACTTTGTGACCGTCGCGTCGCATGACTTCATGGGCCGCTGGACGGCGGGCACTGAGGCTGCGCTCCAGTGTCAGTTCGGGACGACCGCGGGCAACCGCGTCCGCATCGTCGCGCCGTCGACGCAGTACGCGGAGATCGGCGACGGCGACCGTGACGACGAGCACATCGCGCAGGCGCGGCTGCGGCTCAACCGATCGGCAGACGCAGGAGACGACGAGCTCTTTATCTGGAGCTACTGACCCAAACGGCCGGCAGCGTCTGAAGCGCTGCCGGCCGCGCGGCAACCACAGGGGGTTTTATGATCGCGCGCAGTGTTGGTGAGCAGTACGTGTACGTAATGCTCGAGGATCGAAAACGGCCGGAGTCCGAACAGACTCGTTTTCACTTTCAGGTGCTCGACCTGAAAACGCACGCAAAGCTGACTCGAGCGATGCAGAAGTTCATCAATCCCGACGGCACGTTCGACGTGCAAAGCGTCGACATGGGTGAGCTGACGAGCGCGTGCGTCCAGGCAATTCGCGAAGGGCTGACTGATCCCGGCTGGGAGAATCTTTGCGACCCTGACGGCGAGCAGATTCCGTTTGAGCTCGAAAAAGACGGTAAAGCGTCGACCGCGTTGCTCAAGCACTGGTTCCGCGCCGATCAGCTTCAAGAGCTGGCCGGCGTCGCGCAATCGAATGATTTTTTGACCGAGGACGACTTAAAAAACTCGCCATCGCCGCAGCGATAGCGGCGGGCGAGCTGGGCAGCCATCACGACAACGGCTGCCCGTCGTCAAAAACAAGGCGCAAGGCGCTGGGCTGTGATGATGATGCGGAGTCGCCAGTTTTTGAGGTCACTATCCCTGACGCCGCAGGCGGAACGCAGGCGCTCGAGCTTTATCGCTGCCCGTATTATTACCTGCGCGGCGACGTGCTCACGTTTTTGCGCAACGCTGCGCACTACGACAAAGGCGTGTTGCCCGAAGCGGGCGGACTCAACGATCAGCCAGCTTCGTTCGTTTACGCGCTCGAGTTCTACAACGCCGAGCTGGCTGCCTATCGCGTCAAGCGAGAGCGAGAGGAGCTGAAGCGTGGCGCGTCGTGAGCTCGAGATTCTGGTCAAAGTTCGTGATCAGATCACCAGACCGCTGCAATCTATTGCGAGACGTTTCACGCGTTTCACGACCGGCATCGCGGCGGGCTTCGCGCGCGCAACCCGGAGCCTGTTTTCCATGCGCTCGGCGCTGGTCGCGCTCGGAGGCGTCACCGCAGGCATCGGAATCTCCAAACGATTCACTGACGCAGCATCGAGTGTTGAGACGTTCAGGACACAGCTGCGCGCGCTGATTCCGGACGCGCGGCAAGCGGACGCTGCTTTAGCCGGCATCCGAGAGTTTGCAGCGAGCACGCCGCTTGAGACTGAAGAGGTCGTCCAGGCGTTCGTGCGGCTGCGGGCCGTGGGAGTGCCAGCGGCGCAAGAGGTGACTCGAGCACTCGGCGGCGTGGCGCTCGTTTTCAATCGTGATCTTCGCGACGTGGCGAGTGCGTTCGTCAGCTTCGAGACCGAGCCGCTGCGAAACTTAGGCGTCGAGCTACGCCGCACCGGCGACATTGCGACGCTGGTGTCGGGCGACATTCGAGTCGAGACCGACAACACCGCTCAAGCAATCCGACAGGGGCTGCTTGACATTTGGGAAAAGCGTTTCCCGGACGCGCTCCAACTTGGCGCGTCGACATTCCGCGGCACGCTTTCGACGTTTCGCAGTCTGATCTTCGATCTGTCGGCTGACATTGGCGAAAACCTGCTCGGGCCGCTCACCGGCGGGCTGCGGGGTATTAACGACCGCCTGATCGAGAATCGCGATCGGATTGTTGCGGCGTTCGTGCAGCTGCCGCAGTTTTTTTCGCGATTGGCTGCAAACGTGCGCGCGAGCCTGTCCTCGCTGCTGGATCCGGTCGTCGAAGGCGCTCAGACGCTCGGAGACCGCGTTTTTGCGGCGCTGGCTGGCTTCGGTGCTCAGTTCGGGTCGGTGCTGCGAGCAGGCGCTGCAACAGGCTTTCAGGCGCTGTTGCAGGTCGCGCAGGTGTCGCTGCGGCTGCTCGCCGCGACGATTGAGCGCGCTGTTTCTCAGGACAGCGGCGCGGCGATAGTGCGCGGCGTCGCGCGACTCGGACAGCTGACCGCGACAGCGCTCGGCGAGACATTCAAAGCGCTCAGCTCGATTTTGCCCGGTCTGTTGCAGACCGCTGCGCAGACTGGTTTGGCGCTGCTGCAACAATCGTTGCTCGGTCTCGGCTTTGCGGCTGAGTCGTTTGTTCGCATCCTTGCCGGCACGATCAGCTCGTTTTTTCAGGGACTGCTCGCCGACATCAGCAACACGACGATCCGCGGCGTCAACAACCTGATCGACATTATCAACGGCGCTTTGCCGGCATCGCTACAGCTGCCGCGCATTGAGCTCGAGTTTGCTGACAGCACGGAGGTCACGCGACGCACGCGTGAACAGGTTCGCGAGTCGATTGCTGCGAGCGCTGCGGCGCTTGAGGCAGAGATTGATTTTATTTTCGGTCGCATTGACGTGCCCGCCAATTTGGCGCCTGGCATTGAGGCGCTGGGCAATCAGATTGCGGACGTGGCGGCGCGGATCGGAGACGACGCTTCACTCGGCGCCGAGCTCGAGGGCCTGCGCGAGCAGCTGAACCAGCTCGGCCAGGCGCTGGGTGTCGACGAGGCCACGCAGCGCTACATCAACAGCGTCAACCAAGCCGCCGAAGCGACAAAGCAGGCGCGCGAGGAGCTTGCAGCCGCAGCCGATGCGTCGGCAACGGCGGTCGAGGAATCTACAGATCGCATTGAGGACGGATTCAACCGCCAGTCAGACGCAGCGGACGACGCAGCTGCCAAGCTAGGCAGCGCAGCGCAGCGCTCGGCTGAAATCGCACAATCGGCTGGCGAAACGATTCAGAACAGCTTCGTCAACGCGTTCGCCAACAATTTGCAGGGTGCACTGAACGGCGTGAAGTCGTTCAAAGATGCAATTAAGGACATGGCGGTCGCTGTCCTGCAATCAATCCAGCAGATCATTCTGCAAATGATTGCGCTGCGCATTGTGACCATGTTCGTCGGTGCGTTCGGCGGCGGTGCGTTTGGCGCTGGCGCGAGCGGCGGCGGAGGCGGTGGCGGGGTAAGTTTCGGCGCTGGTTCGCTTGGCTCGACAACGCTCAGCGCTCCAGCGTTTGCTAAAGGCGGAGTCGTCAGCGGCACTCAACTCGCGATCGTGGGCGACAACCCAAGCGGCCGCGAGGCGATTGTGCCGCTGCCCGATGGCCGTTCGATTCCTGCACGAATCGTTGGCGAAGATAGCGGACGCCGCGGTTTTCCTGCGGTCGTCGCAGCCATCCGCGAGCTTGGTGGCGCACTGGCGCGAGCACCGCAGGCCGCGCAAGACCTGGTGCAGCAGAACGCGCCGCAGCGCAATGTCATGCGCATCGTTGAGCGATTGGTCGGCGTGTCCGGCGAACGCGCTGACGCCGCTGGCGAACAGACACCCCAGAACCCGACGGCTGCGCGCGCGGTCGTGCAGGGTGCGATCCAAAACGCGATCAACGTCAACGTCGAACCAGCAGATTCAGCACGCGGCTCATTGCTCCCGGCCGACGTGCCGCCTGCGCGCCGGCTCGCGGCTGCCGAGCCGGCGCGCAGTGACGATGATGTGCAGGGTCAAAACCAGACCCTGACGCAATCGAGCTCAAGCGTTCTTGATCGTTTGCGTGAGGTTTTGGTCAACTCTGAGGCTGTGACGCGCGAGACGACGCGCGTGTTGACGCAGTCGTCGACGCTGCCAAGCGCGGCAAGACAACCAAGCGCCGCCGGAGCGGCGGGCGCTGGGGGTGCAGGCGGAGCGGCCGGCGAAGCCGGACGGTCCGGTGTAATCGACCGGCTGCGCGAGGTGCTCGCCAGCTCGGAGGCTGTGACCCGCGAGACAACTCGAGCGGTCGCTGGAGCTGCGGGCCGTCCCGGCCAGCCTGGCGCCGCCGGTGCGGCTGGCGCCGCCGGCGCCGCTGGTGAAGGCGGATCGGCCGGCGAAGCCGGACGG
>Ga0070750_10001972_pt1 | contig 11444 bp, 9 predicted proteins | sample VirMetDEL_Nov_24_FD_77013 | JGI IMG/M metagenome (GOLD analysis project Ga0070750, IMG submission 77013) | Aqueous microbial communities from the Delaware River and Bay under freshwater to marine salinity gradient to study organic matter... | ecosystem: Environmental > Aquatic > Marine > Coastal...
CACTGCATCTAGAACAAAGAATGTTTTAAAGTTAAGAGATTATGCTAAGTATCGTAGAATATTAACAGGGTCTCCTGTAACTAAATCACCATTGGATTTGTATACACAATGTTATTTCCTTGATCCGTTGTACTTAGACTTTTCTTCTTATTACACTTTTCGTAATCGTTACGCTTTAATGGTCGACAGAAATGTTGGTAGTCATTCTTTTAAACTTATTACTGGATACACAAGACTGGATGAGTTAAACAGTAAGTTAGATAAATTTTCATACAGAGTTTTAAAAGAGGATTGTTTAGATCTACCTAATAAAATTTACATGAAAAGAAATGTATCTTTAACTCCAGAGCAATTAAAAGCATATACAGAAATGAAAAAACATGCAGTCACAGTTTTAGAAAATTCTCAAACAAGTGCGGCTAGTGCCTTGGCACAAATGGTAAGACTTCATCAAATTACTTGCGGTTATCTAATGACAGATGACGGAAAAGAACGACCGTTAAAAAATAACAGAATAAGTGAATTGTTAAATATATTAGAGGAGATAGATGGAAAAGTTATTATTTGGGCGATATATCGTCATGATATCAAAAAAATTAACGAAATACTTTCAGAAAGATACGGAAAAGAAGCTGTGGAGTCGTTTTATGGTGATACTGCTGAGAGTGATAGGCAGGATATTGTTAGTAGGTTTCAAGATAGAGAAGACCCTTTACGATTTTTTATCGGAAATCCTAGAACAGGTGGATACGGTCTCACTCTTACTGCTAGCCATACCGTTGTGTATTATAGTAACAGCTATGATTTAGAAATTAGATTACAATCTGAAGATAGAGCACACAGAATAAGTCAGACAGAAAAAGTAACTTACATAGATCTTTTATCTGAAGGAACTGTTGATGAGTTTATTGTTAAAAATTTAAGAAATAAAATAAATTTAGCTAATAAAGTTTTAGGTGAAGATTTTAAGAAGTGGTTGATTTAAGACCACCCCTAAAAGGAGTGGTCCAAGTTTAATTACTTTTTCTTTTTTTTCTTTTTTTTCATGACGTTCTTTTTTTTTGCCATGCCGCCGCCGCGCCTTTTAGTCATACCACCGCCGCGCATCATGCCAACTTTTTTGTCCATCATCATACCATTTTTTCTTTTCATTCCTGGCATTTTGTTTCTCCTTTAAAAAGCTTTTTAAATTGTTTTTGTCTAGACGACACTACCTCATGGTAGTAGTCTCTGGGCCATTTATCATAATAACCCATGCGGTGTAGTCTATCAGATGCTTCGTATAATTGCGAGAACTTTTGTATTAACATCATAGAAAAATCTACCTTTGAATCTGGTAAATTAGATTTATCTCCTGTAGGATCTAATAAAAACTCTTGTTCTTCTTCATTAGGAGGATTGTATGGGTGAAATCCCATAAAATAAACGTCTTTTTTATTATACTTTCTATTAAAGTTATCAATAATTCTTTGAAACTTATTTAAGCTATACTCCTTAAAAAATGTGTCGCAGTAAATTAATATCTCTTTTTTGTTAAAGTTAATATTTTTTACGTGTTTATGTAGTTCTCTCACGTATCCATATTCTGGGTTTCTAATTGCTATATCAACTTTATTATCCAACCAAGCCTTTTTAGCAAAAGGACAAGCGGGCATTTTATTTAAGTGTTTATTAGGAACTTCTAAATAATGTTTAGACCAAAGTCTAACTTCATCATGAATTAACTTTTTTATTTTATTAGGTATCAAAAATTAATTCTTTGCCGACATTCCAGACAAAGGATTATTTAATGCTTTATTAATTTTTAAATCTAAGTTTTCCTCTAATAATTTCATTTCGTTTAAAAGCTCTCTATTATCTTCCTTCTGTCTATCTTCAACATCATTTACTATTTCAGTTATGTGTCGAACGTCGCCCTCCATTTGGCGTAAATCTGTTTTAAGATCGTCTTTTAATTCACGACTTACCTGAGATATTAAATTAATTTCCTCTAATAGTAAATCTAATTCACTCTTTAAACCATCTACTTTTTGCACTACAATTTCCATTTGTGCTTGAGTTTCAGACTCTACAAGAGATATTTTTTTATCAAATCCGCTGAGGTCCGGCTCGGTATAAGTTAAAATTTTTTCCTTCATCGTCAGATAATCCTGATAAAAAGTGAAGGTAGCCCAAGCTCCCGATCCAAGCGCTCCTAATAATGTTAATATTGCGAAGACTTTTCCGCCTGTTACTTTCATTCCTGCATACTCAATACTGGGCATTTATTATATCCTCCATTGTCTGTCCTTGTGCCATATCAAATAAAAGACCGTACTGATCTTCTATTGTTTTATTTAAATACTCATTAACGTTTGTGTCTACAATAGTAGATTGTGTATCAAAGAATGTCTTAGTATTACCAAGTATCTGCATAACAATCAACGTTTTCATTTGAGCAGCGTCGTCATATCTAGCCTTATCGTCAATTTTTTTAACTATTTTAGTCGCTGCTTTTTCTTTTGCAGAGGGTTCTTTTACAGGTTTTTCGGGTTCTTCAGTTTCTTCCTGTTGTACTTCTTCTTGTTCGGAACTATCTTCAGGCTCCACAGAGGGCTCCTCAGTATTTTCGCTATCGGGTTCTGTTGTTTCCTCTTCTGTTGGTGCTTCATCTACAGTCTCTTCTACTTCTACTGGTGTTTCTTTTACTTCCTCTAGTTGTGGTTTTTCTGCCTCTGGTTCGGGAGCCGTGATCTCTGGCTCGGGCATTTCTTCAACAGATGCTACCATATCTGATGGCGGTGGTAAATCTTCAAGTTCCATTTGTATTTCAGCTTCAACTGTTTCTATATTTACAGGCATTTCCATCTCCATATCTGGCGGTGGTAACATTTCCATTGGTGGTGGTGCAAATTCCATATCAAAATTCATCTCTAATTCTATTTCTAGTTCAACTGTTTCAAAAGTAACTTCCTCTGTTTCTGGTTCGATAGGTGCAAAATCCACCATTCCATCGTCTACGATTACATCATTAAATTCAAATACTTCTTCTACAAAATCTAGTTCTGTAGGATCAAAGATATCTAAATAGTATATTTCTTCGAGCGTGGTGATTTGTTGTGTGATTATCGTATTGATTACATTATAAAATACATTGACGGTCACATCATCAAATAAGGGACCGATTGCTAAATTAATATCACGACCACCAACTTCAACTGTAATTTTATTTAAAACACCACTGAAATCGAAAGCTCCGTTATAAGATTGGTATCCGGAAGATACTCCAGATTCAGACAAGATGTCAGTGCCTGAAAAGACCGTAGAAGTTCCGTTAAGTCCTGTAACGTGCATGTATATTCTATCTTGAGCATCTCGCTTATCTACTTCGATTGTGTATTTTACTTGGCCACCTTTATCTATTTCCAAATCTGATATGTCAATGTTTTGTATTATAAAAGTTGTGCCCATTCCTGATACACCCATTGTAGATGTGCTGTTCCCTGATCCAGTAATCTGTGCACATTTATCAGATCCTAAAGCATAACAAGAGTTACCACTGGGCATACTTGCAGGGCCTTGACCACCCCAGTCAATATTCATATTACCGTCGTCATTTGAACCTACATAGCCGTTGGAACTATCTAAAATATTACCTGAATCTTCATTTGTGACGGTCGTAGTTGTAGTAGTAGTCGTGGTCGTTGTTGTTGTGATTATTTCTGTGCCTTTGTCTTCTTCTGTTACAACAACATTTTCCTCTTCTGTAACAGTTACACCAGGAGTACATAAACCTTCTACATCTGGTAAACAGGTTGTATTTGCCTTAGAATAAGACGATACCAGTAAGAATAATAAACAAAGTTTTAAAAAGAAGAACTTCATCTTCACTTGATTGCTCCCTTGGTTCTGGTTTATTCGCGACTACATATTCATCTTTATATTTACTACCGTCAGGAATCTCGTCAGGATTATCACTCCAGTATTGAGCTGCCTCCACTCCAATAGAACCTTTAGCTGGGCACGGGGTCCCTGCGTCTATCATCGCGTCCCAGACTCGTGGATCTTGACATAATATGCTCACGGCCGCAACTTTCATGCCATAAGCATACATAGACCGTGATAATTTTAATTTTTGACATAGTTCATCGTCTATTACTACGCCGGTGGCTAAACCTACAATATTATTTTGCACACTGGCACCCACACCTACTTTACATATGTCACTGTTATTATTCATGATTGTAGGAGCGTTTGCTGTTGGTGGAGTAGAATTTGTTACCACTGTGCTAGATACAGTATTAGTTTCTGCTTTTGCGTCTGTAGTTACACTTACAACAGTAAAAACAGCTAATATTATTAGTAATTGTTTCATTCTTAATAATCTATCGTTTTAATTAAAAATTCTTCAATCCACATTATTCTGTCATCCATTTGTATAATCTTTTCTTTAATCACTGCAATGTCTTGTTGCATTTTTGCAACACTATCTGCTTTTCTTTCTACTGCGTTTAAACGCTCGCTCCACATACCCCATGTAACACTTAAAGATGCTACTATACCTATTAACCAAATCATATCTTTTTTAGTAAAATCCATTACGCTATCCTCCCTAAGTTTTGGTAAAACGCAGCTAAATTAGGATCAGCTATACCTTGTTGTGCGTATGTCGACAAATTAAATTGTGGAAAAGCCCCGTAATTAAATTGTGGTGAGCCTTTAACTAGAGGAGGAAAAGGTAAAGTAGGCATAAAAGGAGGAAAAGGAACAATGGGTGGTTGCGGTGCGCCTGGTGGTGTAACAGGTGGCGGCACTACAGAAGGTATACCTGCTTGTTGATTATCTCCTCCACCTCCACCTCCTTTTTGTCTTCTTAATTCTTCTCGAGCTCTAGCTATTTCTCTTATCAATCCTTTATTCCCTGCATAAGGTCCATCGCTACTAATATCTAATTTTGCTAGTGCTTCTAATTCTGCTTGTGTTCTAGGTCTAAAACCAAAACCTCCTTGATCAACATCACCGTAATAAGTCTCTGGATTAAATGCTTGTAGAGATGCTACTCCAGTTTTACCTAAAAGTTTCATCGCCTCTGTCTGAGATAAGTAATCATCAGGAACTCCAATTCCAAGACTTTGCATAAATGTTAAATCAGGATTACCTTGAACTCTTGCTAAAATATTTTGTATATATTCGTCTTCAAAATCTCCAATACCCCCACCTTCAGTGGTACTAACGTTTGGTAAAAAAGCATCTTTTGCAGTGTCTAACTTTGATTGATCCTCTTCACTTAAACCTTTTCTCCAACTATCAGTAAGATTTAAATAACGTATTAATTCAGATTGTTCCGCAACACTTAAATTTTGACCTTCGTCTAATTTAGTTTGTAAATTTTCAAAAAACCTTTTTTGATTTTCTCCTGTAAAAGCGCCAATTAAGTTGGTAAAAACTTTAGCATAAGATTTACCTGGAAGTAAATCTTGCCAATTAAATTTAAATTGTTGACCTGGTAACAATCCATACTTTGCTAAATTAGTCCCACTTAAAGTGTTTGCAGATTGACTTAAATCTTCTAAAAAATCATCAGACAAGTCACCAGCTAAAATTCTTTCTTGAGCCTCTGGTTCAGATACCACAGTAGATCCTGTTTTTTCTCTAAACTTTTGTCTTTTTTCTCTATCTTCAGGTTTGGACACATCTAAGGTAACACCCATTTGTTGACCAAAACTTTTATCAGAAATCTTTTTTTCTGGAGTTGCGTCGTCCTCTGCTCCACCACCATCAAGACTCATGATACCTTGAGGTCCTTTATTTGGTTTACCCTTCATAGATCCGTGTATATTAGCTTTCACTAATAAATCTATTTCAGGTTGAGTTATATAAGCTAATTTAGTGGGAGGTGAATCAGGACTAGACTGCCACTCTTTAGGTGCTGTTACGTTTTCAACTTTTTTATTTAAAAAATTTTTCATTATATCACTCTCTGCATAACTTTACGTGCGTTCATAATACCACCTTTTGAGGCAAATGTAATCTCTCTTGGTCCACCAAATAGTTGTTTTCCACGGTCCATGATGTTTGGATCGGCGGCCGCCATACTTACAGGAGGAGTTATGTTAGTTTGCCCCAATCTTGAAACGTCCATTGGAACTCCTAAATTTGCTAATGGTATTTCTCTAACAGCGTCTTCAACATTTTTTATCGGTGTTCTATTTGTATTAATGCTATCAATTTCTTTTATCATCGACAAAGCTTCATCATTTATGGAGTATTCAGGATCTGCATTTTCAGATACAGTTCCCACTGTGCCCATAATTTTTGCAAAAGATCCATAAAGATTTTTTATGTCTTTAACTGTAGCTTCACCACCCCCAACTAGTTTTGCTAAAGTTGCATTTAATTCAGGAGAATAAATAGCTTCTTGAATAACTTTATCAAAATGTTTTTTACCAACCGTATTTAAATATCTTTGAAATACTTCAGCAGCTACAAACTTATAACCAGTTCTACCAGAAGCCACAGCAAAAGCACGTGACCAAACCTGTGGAACATCTGTTCCTAACGCATCTTTCATGGCTTGACCAGGAGTTGGAGCAGGAGAACCTTTTGGAGGAGCTATTAAATTAATTTTTTCAAAGCCTTTCATTATAGTAGCTAAATTATCATAGTGGTTTTTATATTCAGGTCCCATAGTCTCAAACAATTTTTTTAAAGATTTTTCATTAGTTTTTAAAAAATTATTAAGATTTTTAATTTCTATATTACCAATGGCGCCTGTATCCATGTCTACTCTTAAATCTTTAAACTTATTTAAAACAGCTTGAACCCATGCTTCTCCTGCATCATTTTCGATTGCCTCTTTTGCTATTCTTTCCATTACTTTAGGATCGTTAAGAGCTGCGCTCACATATTCATCTGCTGAAGAAAACTTTAATTGTTTTGTGCCTGGTTGACCTAAATATGAAAAAGTTTGATTTAATTTTTGACCTTGCACATAATTTTTTCTTTGATTTAAGGTATTTAATCTTGTTGCTATATTTGTGATTGTTTCAGGCGTATTTCTAACCATAGATACAAATTCTGGAGAAATACTATTAAAAGAATCTAACACTGTTCTGTGTTGTGTTAAAAATCTGTTAAGCTTATCTACGTTTATTAAACCTGTTTTTGGATCTAAAGTTTTGTTTATTATTCTGTCTAAAATAGAATTTTGCATGTTAATAACAGCGTCTTCATTTTGACCAAAAACTCTTATAAAAGTATTCATCGAGTCTACGTTATTAGCTTGAAAAAATGCGTCAGCCACTGCTTCATCTCTTAATTGAAACCCTGTGTTGGTTTGACTTTGAGTTTTTACTATGACCCCCTTTTCAAAGTTATCTACGTAATTATTTAAATTACCAAAAAATTTGTCTATAGCTCGGTTTCCTGCTAAATCCCCTTGTGTTTTTTGTAAATTACTTTGAAGTTGATTAAATAATAATTCTCTCATTTCTGAAATTTTTGTTAATTTAATTGTATTTTCTATACCTGATTTTCCAAGTAAACTTGATTCTTCTTTGCCAAGAGTAAGCCATATGTCAAAAATATCTTGATTTGTAAAATTCTTAATTGGTGGAATAGTTTCTGTTCCTATAATAGTGCCAGTATCATCAAGAATAGGCTGTTGAGTTGGTAAATAACTATCTAATAATGATTTAATTCGATTGATACTAGTAGGACTAGTGCCCGTTTGAAACTCTCTTGATGAAGCGATTGTTACTAAATCATTTAGTATTTCTGGATTAGCGGAGTATTTTGATGTAGGAATTTTATTTAAAGAATCTAAAACAATTGTTGCCTCTCCAGACTGTGTATTATCTATTATAGTTCTTAAATTAGCTCCACTCTCTTTAGCCGACACACCAGGAATTAAAGATTCTGTTGCACCTGTTAACGCTTCTTCTTTAACAGCAATTTCTTCTTCTATTTTTTGAGAGGTTTTGTTAAATTGATTTTTTTTCAAATCAAGAATATAAGAAACGTTCTTATCAGACTCAGGTATTTGTTTGTTTATAGTATCATCTAATATTTGAATATTATTAATTCTTCTGTTTGCAGCATTATCTAAAGCAGTTCCTGTTAACTTAGCTTCTATGTCGGTTTGAGTTGTTGTAAGAGAAGGAGCCTCTGTTCTTTCAGCAAGAGTTAATCCAGAATCGGAGTCTTTGTTATAGATACTTAACCTACCATCTGTAACCTGATCTAGTTTTCTGGATGTTTCTAAATTTTCTTGAACTTTTGGCTCTTCTAAAGTTTCTTTTATAAATTTAATGGCTTGCTCTTCTTGTCTTTTTTTATTACCTCTAGTCAATGATGATATTAAAGGTTTTAATCCAAGCCAATTTTTAAATACATTTCCAGCAGCGTTTACTGTTTTCTTTGGGCTACTTAAAGTTAAAGCTGTTCCTGCTGCTAAAGTTGCTCCACCAAGTCCTAATCCTGTTTCTAATATTCCCGTATCCATATAACCTTCACTTTCGTTTGCTCTCGCAGCTTCTGTTAAAGATTCTCCTAATTCAGCTCCCGCTGCAAAACCACCTATTGCGGCTGCGTCTGCAAGAACAGATTTACCTGGATTATTTACATATTGATTGATAATGGATCTAACACTATTGTTTAAACCATTAAAAAAATTTTTTAATTTACTTGGATCAGAAGATAATAACTTATAACCTTGAGCTGGTCCTGAAACAGCTATTGATGAGGGAGCAACCATCATAGGTAAAAAATTCATTAAATCTTCACCAGCTTGATCAGCCATTCTCTCTCCCAAAGTTTGAGCATTATACCCTTTATCAATAAGTGGATCTAATTGAGGAATTATTTGTTTTACAAACATATCTTCTATCATTTGTTCAACATCTCCTTTTAATTTACTAGATCTTTCTAACTCTTTTTCCATATCCCAAATAGTAAATTTTCTAACATCTAGAGTGTCTACTATCTCTGGAACAGTAGCTTTTAAAATTTCCATGAATCTTGTGTTAAAAGAATTTGTAAAAGCTTTATAATAACTAACTTCTTGTCTTTCACCATTATTCTGTAAATCAAACTCAGTTAAACCTTGAAGTTGTAAAAACTCTTCAATATCATTTTCAAGTTCTGCACCAGGAATATTTTTTTCTTTAGCATTGTTAATCATTTGAGTAACAACGTCTTTAGCGTCTAAAACTTTTGTTTTGTATTCTTCGTCTGTCATTTATTTTATAGATAAGTCTTGTGTTGTTATAGCTCCCTCAACTAAATCTTCCGCTGTTTCCGCTGTAATGCCATATTTATTTATTAAGTCGTCATACTTTTCATCATTAGTTTTTAAAAGGCTTGGTTTATTTTCTTTTTTCCATTTTTCTAATTCTTTTTGTAATTGTGTGTAACTATTAACTCTTTCAGAAATAATTAATGTTTGTTTTTTTAAATCATTTAAATATTTTAAATTTTCAAAAGCAATCTCATTAGCCTCTGGTGATCTTACCACACTAAACAAAGCGTTTAATATTAATTGTTGCTCAAAAGTATTTACTTGTCCTTTCATCTCTTTTTGAAAACTAAGAGCTAAAGCAGACTGTAATCTATTAAGTTCATTTTGAGTTAAATCATCCAACAATATGTCTTTACCAAAAGTTTCGTTAATAATTTGAGGAATACTAATACCTGTTATATCTAAAAACACGTTAAACAAAGGAGCAAGACGACCTCTAACAGGACCTGTAGCTGGTAGCCTTTCAAAAGTTGCTCTTGCAATTTCTAATCTTTCACCCATGTTTTCAACAAAATTTATATTTTTTAAATTTTCTGATACATAATCAGTCCAAGCTTTTGTTTTCGCTTGCGCTTCAGGATCCACCATATTTAAAATTCTTGTATATTCTTTTTGTTCTCCCGGAGTTAATTTTTCTAAATCAATCTCACCGTTTTCTAAAAATCCAGCTTTGTCTTCATAAGAACCTAATAGAAAATTAAATCTTTCATCAGCAGTTTTAAAGTCGTGATACTTATTTGCAATTTCCTCTATAGTTGTTCCTCTTGCAACTAAAGTTCCGTCTGTAGCATAAAGTTCATCTCCAGGACTTAAAACTTTGTACTGTAGTTTCTGTTTTTCATTGTCATCTAATTGTGCAATTATTTGTCCAGAACCATCATAAGCAACTTGACCTGGATTTAATTTAATTACTGTGGGTTCTTTTGTTTTATTTTCTGCTAACACAGTTGTACCGTCTGCACTGTAAGCAACTTGACCCGGATTTAATTTAATTACTTGATCGTTAACATCTGGAAAAAAAGCTACTACCTCTCCTGCTTTATTAACTAATCTTTCACCTGGATCTAATTTATATAATTGATTTTCTGTTTTATCTAATCCTTCAGCAATGGTCGCTCCGGTTTCATCAACTAATTTAATGTTTGGTCCAATGGTATATAATTTTTTATCTTTTTGAATTGCTTCAGTTTGATAAACTTTTTCATATTGACCTGTGCTCTCATCATATTGCATCAAAGTCTCACCAGCTTTCATTTTTATAGTTTCTGGTTGATCCTCTTTTTGTGTTGCTAAAGTCAAAGCAGTTTCTTTTATTCCCGCCTCAGGATCTATAGCATCATATGCTCTTTTTGCTTCAGAGGCTTTTGCAAATAAAGGTGCAGACGATTGTAAAGATTGTCCCGCTATGTCTAGTGCTCCACCTAATCCACTTTGATAAGATTTACCTGACATGAGCCCACCAAAAAAGTTGAGTAAAGCTTCTTGGTTTGCACCAAATCTATCAAAAGGTTCTCTTTTTGGAACTATGTCTAACCCTCTTAACATGGCTAAATTATCTTCGTACTTTTGTGCAACGTCTCCCCCGAGACTAAATTTTTGCACGGGTTTATCTACTAGTCCTGATGTAATGCCAACACCACGAGAAGATACTCGACCGCCTCTGTTAAATAATTTTCTTTTATAAATACTCATTAGCCCATCAATGCTCCAAGGCCCGTGCCAATAGATCCTATAGCACCTGCCGCTTGTAAGAACGGATTACCTTGAGGCATTGGTGCAATAGTCTGTGTTGCTGTTCCTGCGCCTGGTGTTACTTGTTGTAATGTTTGTGAACCAAATGCTAGTCTTCTAAACGGCTCCATCATTTGATTTAATTGATTTTGATACTGTGTGCCTAATTGTGTTTGAGCTAGTTGTTGCTGTAGACCACCAATACCTAAAAGTTGACTAACATCTTGTTGTCCAAGTTGTTGTGTTTGTGCACCTAGTCCTGCCATGGTGCTACCAATACCGCTTGTTAGTTTACCGATATTAGCAAAGCCTGCTGCTTGTTGTGCTCTTTGTTGATTAGCAGCGTTTGCTGCAGCTTGTGCTTGTTGAAAGTTTCTAGATAAGTCTTCAAAAATTCTTCTTGATCGTAGGTCTTGTGCACTTCTTGCTAGCTCTG
>Ga0070750_10001978_pt1 | contig 11427 bp, 16 predicted proteins | sample VirMetDEL_Nov_24_FD_77013 | JGI IMG/M metagenome (GOLD analysis project Ga0070750, IMG submission 77013) | Aqueous microbial communities from the Delaware River and Bay under freshwater to marine salinity gradient to study organic matter... | ecosystem: Environmental > Aquatic > Marine >...
TATTACAATTATATGATAGAGGCTTAATGACTTCTAGCGAAATAAAAGAAGAATTAAACCAATTAAATATATTAAGAACAGATTTAGAAATAGACGAAGACGAAGACTTCCCAACTCCACCACCGCAAAAACCTAAACTTGACTTACAAGACGGCGTGGCAGTTTATAAACAAAACTCCTTCAATATAAAGAACTTTTTTAAAAAGAAAAGAACTTATAAAAGCATATTAACAAATAAAAATATAAAATAATGGCACTAAAAACTTATCAAACAGCAATAGATATTAATAAATTATATTCATCTGTTCTATTATCACCATCAGGACTAGGCGAAGCTTTAAAGCCTAGAATTACAAGCATAGGCGCAACAGTTGATATTTACGGATCAGAAGAGGAGCCAGTAGGCCTAACTCTTGCTAATATTGCAACTAAAATGGCACCAATTAAAACAGATGTAGCTTTAGAAGTATTTGACGGCTTGCCTAATTATCTTGCCTTTGTCAGCGCAGGAACTCCAACAGAGCTAGTTATTAGCTGCGTAAATGTTGCAGAAATACAAGTTATTAGCTAATAATGGCTGAAAAGCAATTACAACCAATAAAAGACAATCCAGAACTAATAGAAGAATTAGAGGCGCAAATAGATGTTATATTATATGATATTTTATTTGCTCCTTTAATTGAGTCTATTAAGGAAAATAAAAGAATCTTTTTTAATGAGCAAGACAATAGCGCCATCATTAAAAAAATAAAATCTGGACAAATAAGGTATGGTAATAATATCTTTACAGGGCAATTTAACGCCACCACAGCAAAGGAATTTAAAAAGCTAGGTATTAAATACAGTAAAAGAATAAAAGGCTATAAAAAAGAAATGAACAACTTGCCTGTCAATATTCAAGTAGCCATTGCACAAAGAGAGGATAGCTATAAACAAATGGCAAGACAACTGGTGGCAACAGTTGACGAAATTAACTTAAATATTGACGAAGCAACAAAGAATATCAATTTTGATGATACCCTTGAAAAGATTTACTCAGATATAAACAAGCAATTCAGAAAAACTGTAACAGATAAAATCGGCCTTTCAATCAATTTTACAGCAGATCAGATAAAAATATTGTCTCAAGAGTATACTAATAATCTAAAATTATACATTACAGAGTTTACCCAGAAAGAAACTTTAATTCTTAGACAAAAAGCTGAGGACATAGTATTATCAGGCACTCGCGCCAAAGATTTTACCAAAATAATAGAAGAACGCTTTGCCGTTAGCACTAAAAAGGCTAAATTTTTGGCAAAACAAGAGATTTCTCTCTTGACTTCTAAATATAAGCAGGTAAAATATGAAAGTGTAGGTGTGTCCAAATACAAGTGGTCAATCTCCAATGTTAGAACTAGGCCAGATCATAGGGCTTTAAATGGTAAAATTTTTAGCTTTGATGATCCGCCAATTTCTAATACCTCTACTGGGGCTAGAAATAATCCCGGTGAAGATTTTGGCTGCAATTGTCAGGCTATACCTATTATAGAAGTTTGAATCCAATCTTATCTTTTATCTTGTCATTATTTAATTAAAATTAAGTTAGTAATTTTTGTGGTATTGGTTACTCCACAATTATTAATATAAATGCTTAGTTTTAATTGTCAATAAAAAAAGTTACTTTTTTTTACATTTTTTTATGCAAGATATTAAAACAAACGCAATCACTCAAAATCTAACAGCGAAATCTTATAAAACAAGGTTTATGGAGCCTGGATTAGTAAACTACCCAGAACCAGGAATAGAGAAAATGGTGTATATATCACCAGAAAATTTACCAACAATAGCGCAAAAATTCAAAGGCTGTAAAATAATAACACAACACAAAGAAGTATCAAAAGAAGAAGCAACAGAACAAATAGTCGGTTATGTAAATGATATATATATGGAAGACGGCTGGGCGTGGGCTGAATTTACAGTTCATGCAGAAGAAGCCATTGATTTAATAGACAATAAAGGTTACAAACCAAGCTCAGGCTATAAATCAGTTTCAGCAGATCAAGGCGGCGTTAAAAATGCCGTTGTTTATGATGATGAGGTAATAGACATAATAAAAGATGATGAAATAACCCACATTGCTTTAGTTGAAAATCCACGCTACACAGACGCAATAATTCTCGAAAATTCTATTGATAAAAATTCTATTCAAGAAGATTTTGTCAATAAAAATTCTATTAATAATAAAATAAAAAATAAAGTTATGAATATCTTTAAATTTAAGTCAGAAAAGTCAGAAAAAGAAAGCTCAAAAGAGCTTACTTTAGAAAATAGCCTATTTGAAATTGACGGCGAAGAAATGCCAGTATCTGAAATGGTTTCTTACTATAAAAACGCAATGGCAGAAAAGAAAGCCAAAGAGGAAGAGGAAAAAGCTAATAAATGCAAATATGCTAACGGCGACGATAAAATTGATGTTGACGGCGAAGAAATGACTATTAGCGAATTAGCTAACTTCTATAAGAAAAACAAAAAGAAAAACGAAGAAGATAAGAAAGAAAATGAGGAAATGAAAGAAGAAGATAAAAAAGAAAACGAAGATAAAGAAGAGGATAAGAAAGAGAACGAAGATATGAAAGAAGAAGATAAAAAGGAAAATGAAGACAAGGAAGAAGACAAGAAAGAAAATGAAAAAGAAGAAGAAGAGAAAAAAGGAAGTACTATGAAAAATTCTGTTGATGTTGATGAAGGCGACGATATTAATGCCAATAGAATTAAGTATGAAAATGGGATTTCTAATAATTCTAGTTCTAATTCTGGTTATATTTCAGAATCAAAAAAATTTGCTTTAGGTAATCTTGCTTATGGCGAATAAATAAAAAATTAATAACAATTTATTTTAAAAAATAACATGACTCAAAATTTAAATCAATTTAAACCAACTACTGAAAAAGGGGCGTTGGATTTAGCCATTAATTGGAATTTGTACGATTGCAGAATAGATCCTAATTCTGTTGCTGACTTTACAAATGCTAATGGATTTGCAGTAAAACTGGTTAGCATAACAGGTAGCAAAAATATTATAGTTGACTTGGCAACAAATGCTACTGACAAAATTTTTGGATTTATACCTCTTGAAACTAAAACAAATAGTTACTCCAAAGGCGATTTTATCAGGGTAGGATCTTCTGCGGTAGTAATGCAAATGGAAGCAGGCGCGGCTATTGCAGGCGGTGATAGTATTGAAATTGTACCAACTGGAAATAAAGTCGTTACCCAAACTGCTGGAACTGTTGTAGGTACGGCACTTACTTCTGCTGCTGCTGATGGTGATCTAATTAAGATTTTAATTAAAACTTTATAATATTAACAATAAAATTAAAAATAAAATGGATAATAAAACTTTATATATGCTAAAAGCCATACATGGCGGCGAGAATTTATCTTCTAATATTTTAGTAAATTCAGTAATCAACACAAAAGCTGGTTTAGAAGGCAAGGCAAATATTCTAAAAAACAACGCCCCTAGTGGTTATGAAGCAACTATTACTACTCTAACAGATATGAGAAGAGAAGTAATCTCGCAAACTTTTTACACAGCGGGTAAAAATCAAGGTGGATTACCTGCTTTCTGTCCTATTAAAACTGGTCAAGGTGCTTTTACGGAAGAATCATTGTATTTCACCAATTTTAAATTATCGGGTGATTTTGCTTCTGGAATTATGGGAAGAGGACAAAACACTAGAAAAAATAAAGTAGCAACAGCCTACGATAAAATAAAACTACCTAATTTCTTCTGGTCAGCAGAAATGGACTACTCAATTATAGATATTAGGCAAGCTGCAATAAATGGGGGAGGTGCAATAGATCTTGCCAAAGACGAGGAAATTTCTAGAAAAACTCAATGGGATATTGGTATTCAAGAAACTTTATTTTTAGGGCAACCAGAAATAGACGATGTAGATGGACTTCTGAATTTGTCAGGAATTACAACTGATATTACTACTTTACAGAAGCCATTATCTGCAATGACTGCTACTGAAATAAATACTTTTGCTAGAAATATTATAAAAGTTTATTGGCAAAATAGCAATGAAACCGCCCTTCCAGATACTTTCTGTATGCCAACTAATGACTTTTTAGGATTACCAACTTTCGTAGCTGAAAATCAACCAACAATTTCTAAAACAACATTCTTAGAGCAAGTATTTAAGCAAGCAACTCAGAATCCTAATTTTAAAGTAGTACATGCAGCTTATAATGATTTAAGCAAAAATAATTTAGGTGTAAATAGATATGTTCTATATCAAAACGCAAATACAACTTTAGAAATGAACATACCTATTGACTATACTAGTACAACTTTTGGAACTGTTAATAATTTTGACTTTTCTAATGTTGCTTATGGTCAATTTTCAGGAGTTATCGCCAAAAGACCTCAAGAAATTTACTATTTAGATCATTCAGTAGTAATTTAATTAATAATTAATTTAAAAAAATATGAAACAACTTATAAATCAAACTAACACTAATTTTAATATTGGTTTAGATAAAGATGGCAAGCCGATCGTTTTTAAAATTGGTAAAATAATGGAATTTGACGATAAAATGGCTAGAATTCTTGAAAGATATAAGGGGATTGAATCTGTTGAATCTTTAAAATCAAAAGTCGATACTACTTTCTCTAAAAAATCAAGCAAAAAATCTAAGGCTAAATCTAAAGTTGAAGAAGGTTTTGATTATGATTCTGCTAGCGATGAGGATAAAGCTTCTGCTGACGCCGCTATCGAAGCTGATAATAAGGAATAATTAATTAGTTAGTAATTATGGCTTGCACGGATCCTATCATTACAGCACTTACGCCAGAAGAGTTTAAATCTCAATTCTGGCGTGATTTTACATATATTGCAACTTGGGATATTGCAACCACCTATAATACAGGTGACCAAGTTTTTTATGACCTTAATAAAAGGTTTTATCAGTGCTTAAATGATGGGGTCGTGGGGGTTTTACCTACTGATACTAATGATTGGAAAGCTATATCTAATTTTGATTTAATTTGCGATCTTGACATAACTAATGCTTATGCAGAGGCTTGTGTCAATTTTAACAGCGCTCTATTTAGCAGCGATCAAGATAAGATATTAGCTTACTTATATTTATCGGCTCACTTCGTAGTAAATGACTTAAGTGCTGGCGGAACTTCTGGCGGAAATGTTGATGCTGGCCTAGTAAATAGTAAAAGCGTTGGCAATGTGTCAGTTAGCTCTACAATACCAGATTATTATTTAAAGTCTGGTTATGCTTTTTATGCTACTACTACTTATGGCAGAAAATATATTGATATGATAAGGCCTAGAACTATTGGAAATATGGTAGCTATTGCAGGAGGAACTAATGCCTAATGCAAGCACTCAAATTAATTTCAAAATTGATGGCTTAGAGAGGATAAGAAAAAATTTAGAACAAACTAAGTTAGTAGCTAAATTAGGGATATTTGGTGATAAAAGTAAAAGAGATGAAGATACAAAAGCAGGTGTGACCAATGCAGAACTTGGGTCATTTCATGAATTTGGAGCGCCAAAAATTAATTTACCTCGCAGGTCTTTTTTATTAGATCCTTTAACTATAAAAGGAAAGGAACTAACAAAGAAGACAGAGCAGATAATAGATAGATATATTGATGAAGAAAACGGAATTGAAAAAATATTAGAATTAGTCGGAATTTATGGCGAGTCAATAGTGCAAGAAGCCTTTGAGACTGGAGGTTTTGGAGCTTGGCAGCCAATAAAAGAGGCTACTGCTAATAGAAAAGGAAGCTGGCAAGAATTGATTGCAAGTAGTCAATTGAGGCGTAGCGTTATTAGTAAAGTTGAAAAAAGAAATAATTAATTATGAGACAACCAAAAGTTGATTTTGTTTTAAATTGCTGGTCAGAGCCAATAGAGCTTATAAAGATAACAACAAGCATTGTTGACTATCAAAATGTTAGAACAGAAGAAATAATCAATTTTAAGGGGGTTATACAGCCGTTAAAAGCTGAACAAATAAATATAAAGCCACTTGAGACTAGAAGCTGGAAATGGTTTATGATACATACAAGGGCAGAAATAGCAATCAATACTAATGATAAAATAGAGATTGATGATAAAAGATATAAAGTTATGGATAAAAATAATTATAGCCGTAATGGTTTTTATGAATATCATATAGTGGAAAGTTATGAATAGAGAGCCAATATTAATTTTAGGGGATATAATAAAAGATTTTATGGGGCTAAATGACGATCAAATATATATCTATAATCAAAATTTTAATCCTACCAATACATCTGGGCTTTTTATAACTTTAGGTTTTAATAATTCTGTAAATTATAGCAGCGTAAATAGATTTAATCCAGACACAGAACAACAAGAATTATCTATTAATATGAAAGAAAGCTATTCTATTAATGTTTACTCCAAAGACTCAAGCTCAAGAATAAGAAAAGAGGAAGTAATTATGGCTTTAAATTCTGATCTAGCAAGAAATAAACAAGAAGAATATTTTTTCCAAATAGCGCCAATAACACAAGGCTTTGTCAATGTATCAGATTTAGAAGGCGAAGGAATGTATAATAGATTTGCTCTAAATATTAATATTTTAGCACATTATAATCAAGTGAGAGATACTCTTGTTTATGATACTTTTAATAACTCAATTGAAAACGAATAATTATGTCTATACCTATTCAAAATATCATTAATGTTTCAATAACAGGAACTCCAGCGGGCTTGCCTGCTGCTAATGTAAATAGCGTTGCAATATTTACTACTGAAACTCCTAGCAATGTTGACGAATTTAATACTTATGTTACAGCTTCAGCGGTTCAAACTGATTATGGAACTAATAGCGTTACTGCTCAAATGGCAAGTAACATTTTTGCACAATCACCAAACATTTTAACAGGCGACGGCCGCCTTGTTATTATACCTTTAATAAATGCAATTAGCGCAATAGAAGGTATTTATGAAAGCGCAGACATTGCAGCTAATTTAACAAACTTACAAGCCGTTGCTGATGGTGATATTAGGGTTGTTTTAAATGGTAATAATGTTGATGTAACAGGCCTAAATTTCACTAATGCAAGCTCTTTAGCTGATATAGCAACAATCTTACAAAGAAAGTTGACTGATGTTGTAGTAACTGCAAAAGCCACTGGCTTTGATTTAGCTTCTAAAAAGGTTGGCGCTTCTTCTTCTGTTGATTTAGTGCAATTGCCTGCTGGTTCTGGAACTGATCTAAGTGTTGCATCGTTATTCAATGTAGCGGCTGGAACTGCAACAGGTGGCGCAGACTCACAAGGCGAAACTATATCAGAAGCTATTTTAAGAACTGAAGAGCAAGTAAACTATACAGGGCTTATAACAAATCTTGACTTAGAAGATGCAGCCATTTCTGCAATTGCTGCTACCGTTCAGACTAGAGATATGATTTTCTTAGCCCATGTATGCAGCACAGAAGATTTAGAGCCTACTACTGGTATTGCTTCAATAATTAAAGATGCTACACAAACTAAAACAAGAATTTTATTTTATTCAGTTAGTCAAGAGTCAGCAAACTTAATGAAAGCGGCCTATTTAGGCAGGGCGTTTAGTGTAAATTTCAGCGGTTCTAATACTTCTCAAACTATGCAATTAAAAGCTCTTGCAAATGTATTGCCAGATACTTTAATTAATCAAACTATATTTGATAAAGCAGAAACTGCTGGCGTTGATTATTACGGCTCCATTGAAGGCTTGCCAGTTGTTATTTCAAATGGTGCAAATAAATTCTTTGATTCTGTTTATAATTCTATATTTATTAAATTATCGGTTGAAGTTGCAGGATTTAATTTCTTAAAGCAAACTAATACAAAAAGGCCACAAACAGAGCAAACAATGACAGCTTATAAGTCAGCTCTTTCTCAACCATTAATACAAAGCGTAAATGCTGGGGTTATTGCTCCTGGAACTTGGAACGGCGACACTTTTGGCAATCAGCAAGACTTTATAAGAAATATAGAGGATAACGGCTATTATCTTTATAGCTTACCTATTGCACAACAAGCACAAGCAGAAAGAGAAGCTAGAGAAGCTCCAATAGTGCAAATTGCAATCAAGGAAGCTGGCGCAATTCATTCTTCAAGTATTATTATTAATATAGAGGCTTAATTATTAACTTTAAATAAAATATAAAATGACAATAGCATTAACAGGAAATGACTCAATTATAATTGATGGCTTGCCTTTAGTTGACTTAGCTAATGGCGATGTTGGAACTCTAACCTTTCCAAATGATATAACTTCGGCAACAACTGGTAAAAATGGTAATTCTATAATTGCTCTTAATGAAACTGGCAAGATTGCAGAATTAAGCATAAGAGTTTTAAGAGGTTCAAGCGATGATAAAACTTTAAATTCAAAGTTTAAAACTATGGAAGCTGATTTACCTTCTTTTACTTTATTGACTGGCTCAATAGTTAAAAGAATTGGCGATGGTATCTCAAATGTTGTAGAAGATACTTATGCTCTATCAGGTGGTACTTTCTCAAAAAGAGTTGAAACAACTTCTAATGTAGAAGGCGATATTGAACAAGGCGTATCAGTTTATAATATCAGATTTACTAACTCATCTAGAAACTTATAATGACAAATACTTTTACAACTCCAACAGGAAAAGAATTAGTAGTAAATAAATTAAGATATATAGAGGGCTCAAGACTGCGCATAGCGGTCTTGGGTGCTATTAAAGAAAGTAATGTTAAAATATCTGATATTGATTTTTCTAATTTACTTTCAGGCAATAAAGATCAAATGACTTCAGCGGTTGAATCAGGCGCTTTAGATAAATTGATAAGTGTTTTAATACAATTAGATTTAAGCGAAGAATTGAGAAAGGCTTTAGATATTGCCTTTAAAAGGTGTACTTGGGATGGCAAAGCTATTAATACAGATTTTTTTGACGATAACGAAGAAGCACAAGGCGACTATTATTTTATAGCTGCAATGTGCTTAAAGGTCAATGTATTGCCTTTTATCAAGCCCCTTCTTTCATCGTTACAAAAGTAACGGCAGGAAGTGATACTATAAAGCCAAAAACTAAAATAGATTGTCAGGATACTGACTTAATTGTTTTAAGATTGGCAAAAGCGGGTTATGGCGGGGGTAACCCAGAAGTAATAGAAAATATGTCGGTTGACTGGGTTTTAAAAATGTTTCATTATGAAAACTTTTGTAATGATTATGAAAGCGAATATATGAACTTAAATAATAAACAAAATGGCTAGTATAGGAGAACTATTTATAAATTTAGGAGTAAAAGGCGACACAAAGAAGCTAGATGAATTTAAAGCCAGTGTTACAAAACTAAGAAGCAATTTAATTGCCGTTGGTGCTGCTTTTACTGGTGCTGTTGTTGGCCTTAATACTTTGGTTAATAGCTCTTTAAAAGGTGTCGTTAATTTACAAAATTTAAGTAATCAAACAGGGCTAGCCGTTGAGAATTTACAAAAATTACAACAAGTAGGGCAGTTATCTAATTTAGCATTATCAGCAGATCAGATAGCGCAGTCAATGGGCAATTTACAGAAGAATATAAATGATATTACTGTTTTTGGTTCTGGTAACCTTACTCCATTTTCACAATTAGGAGTAGATCCAATGCAGTCAAAAACTGCTTTTGAAGTATTGGAAAGAGTTAGAGAAAATATAAAAGGCCTTAATGCGGCCACAGCAACTAATTTAATTAGTCAAATAGGATTAAGCCCAGAGTTTATAAATATATTAAGATTATCAAGAGAAGAATTTGATAAGCTTTCTAATAATATGTTTTTAAGTGGCAAACAAAGAAAAGACATTGACAATCTAGGAACTTCAATCAAAGGCTTGCAATTAAGATTTATTGCTTTAAAAGATCAAGCCGTTGCAAAATTAGCCCCAGAATTAGACAAGCTAGTAAATCAATTTTTTAAATGGGTTGATGACAATGGCGATAATATAATACAATTAATATCAGGTATAGGCAAATCCTTTGCAGTATTTACAAAGGCAGTCAGCGGAGCATTCGGCTTAGTTAGTGGCTTTATTAATAAGATATCAGGACTAGAAAATGGAATAACAATCTTGACCGCCGCAATGGCTGGCTTGCTTCTAACTTTTAGGCCTTTCTTATTAGGGCTTGGTGCAATTGTTTTATTGTTAGAAGATTTTGCAGTATTTAGCGCAGGCGGTGAAAGTCTAATAGGGGATTTAGTAAACGCTTTTAAAGAAATACCAGATATTGTGAAATTACTAGGTGGCGGTTTAGCTGTTGGAACTATTGTTTCAAACTTTGGAAAGATAGCGGGTGCAATGAAACTTATGCTTGCTCCTGCCCTTGCCCTTGCTACACAGCTTGGGCTGATAGTTAGTGCTATAACTTTCTTAACAAAAGCACCAGAGATTGGCGAGTGGTTAGCTGATCAAGCTGATAAAACAGAATATGGACAAATGGCAGGTGACGCCCTTTTAGGATTACAGAGAGATGGATTTGCAGGTTTTATAGCGCCCTTTATAACAAAAACACAACCATCAACAACTATAAATAACAATATTACTGTAAATGGTTTAAATGCGCAAGAGACAGCAGATACAATTGTAAATGAATTTAATAAAAATACACAAACTGATGCACAAATTAATAATAATGTATTTTAGGTTTTAGTTAAAGATCAAAATTTACTAGATCTAATGAAGTGAATGAGTAAGTTTCAGATTTATTAGTTTTAGTATTTTGAATTGTAATAATACTAATATTTTTATTAGCAGAGTTACAAACTCTTATTATGTAAGGCTTTGGGACTTTGAAATGATTAGTTGCATCTTGGCAACTAGTTTTAGCATTAAGTAATGCAGCATAACGCTTATTATTTATATTTTTTTCAGGAGCTATAATTTCTGCCAATTTAACTCCTAATTCCACAGGGTCAGGAGGACTAGCAAAAGAAAGGTTAGAAGAGATAAAAAAGATAGTTATAATATAAAAAATGTTTTTCATTTTATTTGAAATTTAAAGTTAATAAAAATTAATTAATAATTAAAAAAAATTAAAAATCAAGTAAAAATAAATAAAAAGTAAAAAAAAGTTACAAATTATGACAAAGGAAAATGTATCAGCACAAGAAAAATTAATCCAGAATACCGAAAATTTAAACAATTTAGTTAGTAAATATGTAGTATCACCAGTTGCAAGATTGGGGATTGCAGGTTTTGAATTTGATATATTCACGCAACACAAGGCAGAAATTAGCTCAAAAATTACAGATCATTATGTAGAGAATAATTCACCAGGACAAGACCATATCGCATTGCCTCCTAAAATATATACTTTGAGGGGATTTGTTGGGGAATTAAAAACAGAGCCAGAAGCAGAAAAAAACAAATTTCAAGA
>Ga0070750_10001981_pt1 | contig 11421 bp, 15 predicted proteins | sample VirMetDEL_Nov_24_FD_77013 | JGI IMG/M metagenome (GOLD analysis project Ga0070750, IMG submission 77013) | Aqueous microbial communities from the Delaware River and Bay under freshwater to marine salinity gradient to study organic matter... | ecosystem: Environmental > Aquatic > Marine >...
CGAGTATGGAAATCTTCCCAGTATTTTGATACAATCAAATCTATCAACTCGTCATGTTTTAGATGACTATAATTCGTAATACGAATTTTGGATATGACTTTTAAAAGGTCTTTCCTAGTAATCTGACGAAGTAAATTTTTCTTGTCTTCATCTGATTTAATTTTGTGTGGGGATATCGCTCTTCTTAATGCTTCTTCAAGTTGAGCCTTCGTAAGTCTGGAAAGCCCCTTGGTTATCCCATATTTTGCCAGTTCAATTTTCAACTCTGAAATTGTTAATTTTCTATTGTCCATATTTTTTTATATATAACAATATTTTTTATATTTTGTAATAATAAATGTTTAGTAGTTTATATAATTATTTTTATCCACCATCAGAAGAACCATCTGACAAACAGAAAATGTTCAGGCATTTAGTAATGACTCAAATTAGAAATATACCCAATATACAAGGCAGTTTAAATAAACCGTATGACCCAGAATTAGAAAGATTAACTGCACATTCAAAAATTCCAACTAGTAGTAAGAAACGAAAGAGAAATAAGAACTAACTTCGCGAAAGTAATATTTTATTAATTTTCTTATAAATATATTTGAAAAAAATTAATAAAATATTTACTATATAATAAAATTAAGTATGCCAGTCAAGAAAATTTCGGAGATGCTAAATAATCTATCCAAACCAACAGAAGATTTTACTGCTTCTGAAGGTGAATCAGAAGGTGAAAGAAGTCCTGATGAAATTATTGAATATGCTCCCCAACCAAAAGTAAAGAAACCACGGAAAGTAAGGAAACAAAAACGAAAAGTTGAACCTGAACCTGAAGAAAAGTCTGAACCTGAACAGGAAGAACAGGGAGAAAGTGACGAATCCGAAGAATCTGAATCTGAACCTGAAGTAAAACAAGAAAAACCAAAGAAAGTAAAAAAACCGAGCCAACTGAAAAAATATCAACAGGATAAAGAAGTGATTAAAATGAGTATAGTTCAAATTAAGAATCTAATAAGAGAATTCAAGCAAAATATACTAAAACTGGTAAAAACATATAAGAATGAAGAGTTATTTGAAGATGATTACGAAGATATAATAGAACATCATAATCATTATAAAACACAACTTCTACAGCAATTATACCATTTAGAAGAAGATTTAAATTCACAGGAAGTAAGACTACCAAAAGCAATTTATACTCAATTAGATAAAGCATTTGATACATGTAAAGCACGTGTAGGGAAACTATTAGAACACTAACAGTGTGAAACTAACTTATTTTCATTATTTTAAAACAATGAAAATTTATTATTCGTCCGATTCTGAATCTTCTACATCTTCGTGTGATATAGAACAAGTATCGCATAGTAATTGTAAATTAAAGTGCTTAATAGACAATGAAATATAATTATCCTTCAACCTATTAAAGGAGTGTTTTAATTCTTCATTCTTTGTATTGTAGTTTAAATACATCATCCGTTTGGCATCTTTCAAATTGTTGTATTTGTTGTTTAGACTTGATATTTCTTCCAATATCGTCTTATATTGATTATCAGTCAATTTTTCCTTTACTTCTTCTATATGATTCAATAGTGTATGAAAATTTGCATTATTAGACATTTATTTATTCTAACAAATATTTTATTTTATTTTTTACACATTCACAGTTTGTACTCTTTTAGGTGAATTACTATTTTCACCACAACTGGTAAGTCCGGCACAGCCGGTATTTCTTCGTTTAAAACTTCTAACCAATTCAATTTCCTGGGTTTCTCTTTGTATTCGTTCTAACCGTCTAATTCTCCTTTCTGCTCGTCTATCGCTTATACAATCGCATATACAATTTCTACAAGAACATAGACAACATAATAGAATAAATAATACAATGCCCACGGACAATTCTGAAGGGATTTCCTTAAGATAAACAAAAATACTGTTTGTATCGTCATCACTCATTTTATATTATGAAATATATTTATATTTATCTAATAATAAATGAATGTTATTGAGTTAGCGAAAAATAGCGAGGAAATAGAATTATCTGGAGATGATGTACATAGGATAAGCGACGGTAAGGCTACAATTATGAGTTATACTGAACTTGAAAATTTTGATAATTTAGATTCGGTTTTTGGTAAAAATAATTGCCTTATTCTTTTATATGAAATAAGAAAGAATACAGGACATTGGGTATGTTTAATCAGAGATAATGAACAGAATACTGTAGACTTCTTTGACCCATATGCTATTAAAATGGATGGTGAACTAGCATACACCCAATATTATCACGAAAGCGGTGTGCCTCATCTAACTAGGTTAGTTCAGAGTTCAGGATATAGGTTAATTGAAAATAAGTTTCAATATCAGGAATTCAAGGCAGATGTAAATACATGTGGAAGATGGAGTGCTTTCAGGTGTCGTATGTCTCATTTATCACCTCAACAATTTCAACAATTATTTAGTAAAATTTCAGCATCACAAAGGGATTTCTATATAAGTGTTATCACGATGTTTATGTGAACAAAATTTGATAATAAAGGTGTTAGTGGTTCACAAAAGACACTAAAATAACTTTCCTAATACATTATATTAGAAAGGTTTCAAAAGTGAAAAATAAAGGTGGATTTCAGTTTTACAAGATGTACATACATCCTTCATCTTATAATATATTTATAAACTGATTTATCACTACTTCCGACTCTTTTACGACTAATTATTTCTGTTGTAATTTTCATATTACTATATAATCTTAACACAGAGTTTATATTATAACATAAATTTTTTACAGTATTTTTAATCTCTTGATTTTGTCTATTCATTTTTCGTATTACACACATTTCTGCCCCATATTCTCTTATTTCACGAAAATAATCTATAAATGCATTCATCTCATCTTTACTAAATGATAGATTTTCAAGTTCATTTATACTGTATTTTACATCCTACATCACCTAATATTTTAAACTATCTTCACCTTCATTTTATAATTTGAAACTGTTTTCAGTTTGATTAAATGCGGTGAACTATGTGGCAAAAGAAACATCTCTAATATATTAACTTTGCCACATAGTTCACCGCTTCATTTTAAACTATCTTCAGTTTAAAATTAAAATTAAGACTGTATTTAACCTACCAAGTTTTTCAATAATCTTTTTCTTCTTGGTTCTACTTTTCTGAATCCTAACATATTATAAACATGTATAGGAATATTTTTCATCCCTATTTTAAGTAACGGATTATTTTCTAAAATACTCTTAATTATTGGTTCTTTAAAAACCATATTATATGTTTGTTTTACAGTTATTTTTCCTTTTATTTTAATTCTTTTATTTTCAGTCTTTTCAAATTTACACATAGAAGCAGGACTATTTCCCAGAACATTTTTTAACAACTCCAAGAATGATTTATATGTATATTCACTCTCTTTCATCTTTCTTACTCGTAAATTCATAGTTGTAACTATTTCCTCATATCTGCTTTTCCAGTTTTCACATACATCTCTGATAATTTCATCAGAAATAGGTGTTTCTGTATCATTTATATGCTTTAATCCTAATTTTTGTGCTAGTTCTCTTGTTAATTGAATTTGTTGTAATGTATCTTTGTGTAAAAGACTTTGACCGTGTTCGTCGTACTCATTTTCAACTAATTTCTCTATCATTTTGTCGCCTTGATTTAGTGCCTTATCTATCCGCATATTGCTCAATGTTTTCATCACACCCCTATATTTTTGGTTAGTGTAATACCAAAATATCCCTTGGACTTGCTTGCTTGTTATTGCAAATTCTGGGTCAACATTAGCATAAAAGAACCTCATAAAATACCATTTTTGAATTTGTTGTTCCTCTTCATTAGTTAAAACTCTTGAATATTTAGTATTTTCCAATTCCACATATTCTTGATAAGTTAAGTACTTTATATTTTCATATTCTTTCATAATTTTTTCAATGTCTTCGTCATCTTCTTCATTGTCTTCATCGTCTTCTGATTCTAATTCTACTTCTGACTCGTCTTCAACTTTGTATTCTTTCAAAGTATAGTTACACTCAATTAAAAACCGTTCAATTAACGGATTCATCGTCCCCCTGCTTAATTCCCTCTCATAAATATCGTTAATAACAAGATTTTTAATATAATTTTCAGACTCTTCTTGAAATCCCGCATAAATATCATTATACCACTTTTCCTTATGGTATAATTTCCAGGTTATCTCCCCTTTACTTTTAACAGTAAGATTATAACTACTTTCATAGTAATATAATTCCAAATCTTTTATGTGTCTAACTCTATAATGTGTTTGGAACATATCAACCACTAAATTATTCGCCCTATTGGAAAAATACATAATAATGCAATCAAAATGGTTTGGAACATCGTAGTTTAAACCAACAGTAATTGTAGTAGTCGTACAAACCAAATCGCATTCAGTCCAACTTTCATTAATATTGCTAAAATCGTAAGGCTTTTCCCCCTTCTGTTTCCCTTTATAGAATAATGCTTTTTTGGAGTCCCCATATTTCTCATTGAATAATTTTTCTACACTTTCTACTTTATCTCTTGTTGTACATGGGAAAAATACTTTTTTTCCTTGGTCTAACTTTTTCATTAGTAATTTATACCAATTACTTGATATGATTCTGTATTCTGCCCGTAATTCTTTGTTTTTGATTTTCCTTATCTTACTTGATAAGTCAGTATCTATTTGTGGGATTTTATATGCTATTCGTTCTTCCATCTTACGATTATATATGAACAGAAATGTATCTATCTCCAAATCGTTAATAAATTGTATTGTTTTCTCATTAAGAAAAGCATCAGCCCATATAACTTTTGTCTGCTTGTTTTTTATGAATTCTTTGAATGTAAATAAATTATTATCTAAATTAATTCCATTAGTATTGGAAATATGGCTACATAGATTTGCTTGACATTCATCAATAACAAGTAAATCCGGTTCGTATAATTCTGTAAGCAAGTGTAAACTTTCCATACTTACAACAACTCTGTTAATCCTTCTTAATGTTCGTTTCTTATTTTCAACATCTAGATAACAGGTGAATATTTCTTCTATTCCTAATTTTCTCAATCCATTGTTATATTCTGCTGTGATTGCATTGCTAAATGTGATTCGTGGACTTACTATAACAATTCTGCTATTTTTTGGTAATGTTGAAATATAATTGATACAAGCCGTCGTTTTTCCTGAACCCATACACGATTTGATACCAATACTTCTTCCATACTTAAACAAAATATTTAAGTCCTCCACGTATTTTATGCTTTCTTCTCTATTTACGACATTAACATATTTAGTATGTGTGGGCTTTTTGAATAACACACTAATATTTTTGTCATTCATTCTTTCTATAATGTCGTTTATGTATGCTTTCTGTTCTTGTGTTCGTTTCTTTTTAGGGATTGCCATATAATCCTCAAATCTATTGTCTTTTGGTATTACTTTCTCCCAAACGTCTTTCGGATAATCTTGTCTTAAATATCTGTACACCATATCAATAGTTAAATCGCATCTCTCTCGCCGATTGTCTATAATTTGCTGTACCCAACTGTGTATATATTTTTCTGACTTTTTACAATATGTATGTATCTGCTTATCAGACAATCCTAATTTTTTGCCCAAGTATATAAGATACATATGCTGGTTATAATCATCCCAACGTTTTACATGTATAGCATCAAACAATTTTGTAATAGTATCACAGTTTAAGGTATTTTCATCAGTTATGTATTCTAAATATTTTTCCTTTTCTCTAAAACCTTCAACCATTGGTATATATTCAGTTATTATTTTCCGTGATAAAATGGAATCATCATTATATAGTCCGGAGCGCCTTTCAGCATCTTTCATAAATGGTTCTAAATAAGTGATAAAAAATAGCCTTCTGTCACATTCTAAACTTATTTTGTTATAATCAGAACGGATTAAAACCCTATCAGTATTAATTTTTGACGAATCAATAATTCTAAAACACCTATCCTTTGAATAAACATTATAATCAATTTCAAAACCGTAATCAAGGGTATCTAAATACTTTTTGAAGTCGTTTATATATTCTCTATGTTCTTGTAGATTTCTAAATACAAACCCGTTTCTGATTACGATATGGATACTCTTTTTCTTCTCTGGTTTTTCACTGACTAAAACATATAATTCCTTATCTTTGTCAAGTTTTTTGATATTAAAATTAGTACTATTTATCCAATTTTGTCGTTCTTTCACAAAGTCATCAACAATTTGGTTTAGACTATTATTTTTCCAATAGAGGGAATTTTTAGGTTTCTTCGGTTCGTCTATGTCGTAATACTCTAAACGTGGAGCATCTTGGATAATTTCATAGAAATTTTTAGTTTTTTGTCTATCAGAATATTTTAAGAAATCATCAATAGTTTTAAACGATGTGCATACTTTTCCACTTCTCCCCGTGTCTTTAGCAATAACGAAATGGTGATTTTTCAAAAGTGCTTCATCAAATGCCTCCTGTTTTAATTTATATTGAACATTAGGCATATCTGTTTGTATATGTAAATATTTTATTTAACCAAATATTTTTTTAAATCATTATTTTTTAAAAATCATATTTTTAAAAAAAAGTCATTCTAACAATTTTTTGGGTATATATTCGTCAATATCTTTCAATACTTCCTGAATATTTAATAAAGGTGCTTTGTCATATATTGTTTCTACTGCTTTTTAACATAATGACATATCCAAAGTTTCCACCGTATTTTTGTGATAATTTTTCTAATACATCAGAAGAGATTTTCCCGTTCTTCTTATAATACGATGTTACTCTCTGTTTTTTAGCATTTTCTTTGGTGTGATAGTAATTCAGATGGTATGCATTGAGTTTCTCTTTATTATTAGCACACCACTCTCTATATTTTTGTTTATGGTATTCTTTGTGCTTCTCCCTGTAATTTTTGTTATAAATTTTCTTTTTGGCTTTCCGTTCTTCTTCACTCATCTTCTGTCTACTTTTCGCTTTTTCTTCAGTTTCAACCTTTTTTTCTTCTACTTTGAAATCCATTTTTATTTAACAATAATATTTATTTAAATATCAATTTTTTCCTATTTTATTTTATTTTTCTTTCATTATAATAAATATGTCTACCGAATTAGAAAAAGAACCTGACCATCAAAATATTGATGGTACACCCATTCAAATTGTTCCAAACGAAGAAAAAGAGCCTGAAATTCAGGATATAGAATCCATAGAAAATGATGAAAATGATTTTTTAAGATGCCGTAATTGTTCTCGTAAAACTAACGGTAAACAAGATTATATTAACAAGAAGAATGGTAAAATAACGAAAACATGTATCAAATGCCGAGAAAGTGTTAAAAAGTCACTTGCTAAAATCAAAGCGAAACATAACCCAGTAAAGCCATTAAAATTATCTGATTGTGTTAATAGTCTTATGGATATACTCAAAAGAGCAGATGTAGAATTAGACGAAGATGAACAAGCACAGTTTCTTAAAGTTTTACAAAAAACATCTTCTTTGAAATGAAATCTGACTTAAAAAAATATCTCCTATAAAAAAAGAAATGACATTAACAAAAGAAACCGAAAGATTGTTAGAATCCGCCTATGAACAAACAAACATTAAAAGAAAGTGTAATATCTTTTTACATATTTTAGAAATGCATAAAGATAATATTCAAGCGAAGATACATATAAAAGAGGAGATATCAAAGCACTTTCAAGATATTGATAAATTTCTTAATATTTACGACAATGAAGAAGTAGATAGTTTCTACTATTACTACATGGGAAAAAAATACGGACAAGATAACTGTGATGTGGATACTGATTAACTATACTTTTTTTAAATAGAAAATATTTAAAAACAACTTTTCCAATAAATCTGCCCGTGTCAGTTTCCGACACTCTTACATTTTTCTTTTCTTGGTAAAATAACAAAATATTAATTATTTTATTGTTTTTTCAATAAAATATTAAACAAAAATAAGAAAAAATCCTGAAAAGCCATAAATAGATTAAATCTAGCCACATTTGACGACCCAACCCCAGTATAAATTTTAAAATTTATCTTTGTTTGCTATTGTTTTGGATTTTTAGATTTATCTGTTAATGGATTTTTTGGATTTTTAGATTTATCTGTTAATGGATTTTCTAGATTTTTATTAAATCCTGTAAATCCGTATTTAGATTTTTTGGATTTATTTTTATTTCATTTTATTTTCTCATTGTAATATAAATGAGTTTTACAGAAGATTTGGCTTTTGGTAAAAATTACGAGAAACTAGCAACAGAATATTTTGAATCTGATATAGTTGAACATGCACCTAACAAACGGTTCAAACCGTATGACTTCAAAGTTTTTGAAAATAATAAGTGGATTAAAGTAGAAGTTAAATCGGATAGAATGACAAAAGAAACTGGTAATATATGTATAGAATTTAAATGTTCTAATAAACCGAGCGGGATTACTACAACGGAAAGCGATTATTATATCTACTTCGTAGTTGGTACAGATGATGTTTATAAAATCCAGACTGAAGATATAAGAGCGATTATTAAAAACAATAAATTTAGGACGTGTAAAGGCGGAGATTTTGGTCGTAGCGAATTTTATCTAATACCCCGAAAATACTTTGAAGAATATCTCGTGAAAGTAGTATATGAAGAAGAATGATTTTTTATAATTCTAAAAATTATAAAATTTTTCTATATATTTTAAACTTGTAATGCCTCTATTTTTGTGGTTAATTCAGATTCATTGGTATTTTCCTCTTTGATTACCTTAACAGGATTCTGTGGGTCAATATTCTTATAAACTTCGTTAAATATTTCACCAGGTAATAACTCTACTTGCTTCTCCTCATCATCAACATAGAATTTAAAACCCATATCAAGCATCAGTTTTTGTGCTTCAAGATATAGAGGATGATTTAACGGGAAGTTTTTGAATTCTTCTTTGAAATTTTCGTATAACTCTAAAAGTTCATCTTCAGATACTCTTTCAGCCATTAATTCGCTAAACAAATTATACCCACCAATACTATTAATTTGTTTCTTGATATTGAAAAGTGTTTTCCATGATTCTGGTAATTCATTCATTTGAGACATTATATTTTAATTTATATAAAGAAAATATTTTTTTTATAGTTTTAATTTATGGAAGATATGCAACAGACACCTGAAAAGATAGAATATAAATAGTAGACGGTTTTAATTCCCCAAAAACCGAAACGAAATCTAATTCTATATATCCCGATGAACTATCAAGCGGTGATGGAGAGAGAAAAAAATTACCTGGCATATTAGTTCCCGAAACATCTACTACTCCTCCACAATTACACAAAGTATTGATTTTTTTCCAGTCGGGTGTTATTACTGGGTCACTAAGTCTTACTTTAAACGTGCCAAGGTTTGCTGGGTCAATTGATATGGGTGTTTGAATTTGGATTGTACCGCTTGAGTATGTTCTGTATCTTGCTGTTGGATGCGTTGCATCAAAATCAATAATTTTCTCATCAATAATTATAAAGGGGGATGCTTGTGATATAATAGCATCAACATTTGTGGAGGGGCTAATGTCGCCACCTGCTCTTAAAAGGGAAATACTTCCGGTGTTAATATCGCCTTCAACTGTCAAATCATTGACAATTATGTCAAGTGGTTTGACTGGATTTATTAATTCGTTCAAACTCATTCTATTTATTATATGTATAGAAAAAATATTTTTATAAATATTCAATACATATAGAAAATTTGTTTCATTATTACAAAGATAAAATAATAAAAACAAAATTACACACAAAGTACTTCAAAGTCCAGCACAAATTCGTCAGTATTTACTGTCAAACCATTAGTTAATATAATTGTAAAAGTAATATCAGAATCACCATTTACAACTGCTTGTGACAGAATAGCAGATGTTGTATAAAAACTCGTTGGATTGAATGTGGTAATAATACCTTTCATCATATTTTGATTCAATGTGGTAGGCAGATTAAGGTTTTCTGTTTTAACAATAACAGATGAATTTACTCCCAGAGAAGTATTAACACATTTGAAGCCGATTGTACCTTTGACAAGTTTACTATCATAATCCGTTGCATTTAGAGTGACACGTTTGTCCTCAACAGAAATATTACAGTTTCTCAAACCTATACTCGGGGTTAAATTGGGATTCGCAGTAGAAATAAAACTAATCCCCCTATAAAGTTTTACTGTTGAATCAACTACATCTGGTGGATTTCCATTGATAGTATTTACGACGATATCAAGCGGGCTAACTGGATTTATCAATTGATTGATTGACATGATTTATATTTATTATAAGAAAGAAAAATAAAAATCTTTTTTAATCTACTTTGCGATACATATCATTCATTTTTTTAGAATGGAGGAATTTATCTTCAACAACCTTATTTTCTTCTTGAATTTCTTTCAATGTTGGCTTATCCTTATTTAGTTCAGATATAGTTATGTGTCTAATCATAGAAGTTGAAATATTTTTACCAAATTCTTTTTTAAACATACTATTCATATATTTCGTTAGATTATTAGGAGATAAGGGGGTTTCTCTATTAGAAACTTGTACTAAAAACCATCCTGATTTATTATGTTTCAGCCATATCTTATATAGAGTATTGAGCGATTTGGGAATTTTATATATTCGTCTACCTAGCCTCTCTCTATTTTTGTATTCGTTTATATGAAACTCCATCTTACTTTTTCCGTCTAACACAAGGTAATTTTTATTATCTGGCATATCGGCTACTTCTTTTTTAGTAACAACTTTCATATCGGCAAAATCATTACGGAGCGGATATTCAAGGTATGTTCTCAATATAACCAAATCCTGTAATAGTTTAAATTCGTGTCTATCTATTTTTTCTTTTGTTCTAATACCTTCAATTTTAACTTTCTTGGCTAGTTTATCGGCAAATTTTACTAACTCATTATATTCAATCCAATTTTTCTTCTGTGTGTCAGATTTCTCATTAGAATTAAGATATTCGTTATATGTACCATTTAGTTCGTCTAACAAATCAAGGTATTTCTGTATAAGATTTTTATCTTCTTCGTCTTGTGCCTTTAACCACACTATAATAGCCGTAATCTTATTTTTTCTTGTAGTTATTTTATATTTTTCTAGATAATCTTTTACTTTACTAAAATTTTCAAATATATCCATGCAATCGTAATCACTCTTATCATCTAAATCTTTCTTGATTTTTCTTAACGTATTTGTATAAGAATCAAGACTGGTTTCCTTAATATCTTTGCGACTTTTTCTAATCTTATCAGATATTTCACACATAGTAATTTATTATATATGAGATAATAAATTTAGATTTTTTTTTATTTTGGATTATTTAAGATTTATTTTTTATTCAATCACATCAACATTGAGCCGTACTGTGGATGGTACTGA
>Ga0070750_10001989_pt1 | contig 11380 bp, 26 predicted proteins | sample VirMetDEL_Nov_24_FD_77013 | JGI IMG/M metagenome (GOLD analysis project Ga0070750, IMG submission 77013) | Aqueous microbial communities from the Delaware River and Bay under freshwater to marine salinity gradient to study organic matter... | ecosystem: Environmental > Aquatic > Marine >...
CAAAGTGCAGGAATTTAATAAGTACAGGAAAGATAATCCTGATTTTATACCTGATTTAAGTGGTGTTGATTTGTTAGCTGCTGATTTAACCAATGCTGATTTCACCAATGCTGATTTCTATCATGCTGTTTTACATGGTGTTAATTTCAAGGGTGCTGATTTAACCGGTGCTGATTTAGCCGGTGCTGATTTATTAGGTGCTATGTTTGATAAACAACAAATAGCAATGCTACCAGATTTACTTGGAATTGAGATTATAGAGGATTAACAATGACTAACACAATAGATATAGCAACTAAACTAATTAAGCTAAACGAGGGTTTAAGACTAGAAGTTTACACTTGCGATGCTGGCTTTAAAACATTTGGGTATGGCACTAATTTAGAAGTTTTAAATGGCTTATATAAATGTGCTGGCAGACCAGATTTAGATATAGATTTTTCAAAGGGGATAGATAAAACAATAGAACAGATTAATAATTCTACAGACAAAGAAGCATTAGCAGTTGCATTATTACAGAGTGAAATTATTAATTGTAAACGAGCGTTAAATACTCAAAAGTGGTTTACTGATGACTTGAGCGACTTTCAACAAGCTATAATTATTGATTTAGCATATAACATGGGTGTAGCAGGTGTGCTGGAATTTAACAAGATGATTACAGCTATTAGAGATAGAAATTATGGCATAGCAGGCGAAGAGATGCTGATGAGCAAATATCATTATCAGATGATTCGGTTTGGATACAAAGATGAGTTAGCAGATTCACGTATAGATGCAAGAAATAGAGCAGAGGTGATGGAATGGTACAACAATTTAGAGAAAGATTACAAACAATTACGCAGTGCATCTAATGCTATTAGCTTGCAGTTTGATAAACCACTGGGTAAATATAAAGGGCTATTTTAACCGTGGCTATATCTTTCTATCCTCTTATCAAAAGAGCTTTAAAAAAAGAGCTTGCAACAGCACCAGAGGTAAAGCTAAGTGATAAAGTTATTATAATATCTGATTTACATTTGGGATTAAAAGACGGTGCTGACCAATTCAAACAATGTGAAGAAACCCTGCTTCATGCTCTCAAAGTATATGGCAATCAAGGATATGAGCTTATAATTCTCGGTGATTTGTTGGAGCTTTGGGAGCAACAGAACATATACGATATAATCAAAACTTATAATCATCTTTTTACTTGTATTAAAAATAATTACTTAAATTATTATATTATAGCAGGCAATCACGACAAAAAGATATTAAAGTGTGATATTGCTAAGACTATTTTAACAAAAAACATCTATCAATCTATAAAATGCAATAATATTTTAATAACTCACGGTCACAAAGGAGAGATAGAAATACCTTTTGCACGGTATTTTATTAAGTTGCTGGGATGGTTGCAAAATAAAAATTATTTAGGCGTAAGAGATTTGCCACGGACTGCAAACGATGTTAGCCGTAAGCATTGTAATAATTTATGTGAGGCACAAGCAGAGCTAGGTATTAATTTAATTTGTGGTCATACGCACAATCCACGCATTGAGCGTATTATTAACCATGTAGACACTACAAATAATGTACTCATTGATGGTAGCTATTATGCAAATGCTGGGTATTGTAGCTCACTAAAGGGCGATATTAGCTTGATAGAATTAAATGTTAAAGACAACATACCTGCCTTAATTAAGGTGTCTAAAGATTTAAAAATCACTAAAAGCTATGGATAAGCTGAAATTGATATGTGGTGTAATAGCCTTAATAGTAATTTATATAATTTTATTGTTTGTTGGTTTACCATTTATAGTGGCTGTGTTAGGTTTTATAATTAGCTTCATTACATTAGCATTAATTGTAGTGATAATACTGCTAATGCTTGCAGTATGCCTTTTACCTTTTTTTATGCTGTGGTTCAAAATTAAGAGGGTTTGGCGTGGATAAGCAAACATATTACTATCCTGAGCAGAGCAAAGAATTAAGCAAGTACATTAACGGACATGTTAAACTTTTAGCAAATGATTTTAATACAACTTTTACTATCACTATACAGGAAAAGAAACCGCCTAAAACTTGGCAGCAGTGCAAAGGGTGGCACAGGATACTAGGCGTTATTGTTGACTTACTAAATGAACATAATGTAGATAACAAATTTTGGAAGTTAGAGCATGTGAAATACTATGTTAAACGTGCTATAGAATATGGAGAGTACAGGTTAGATACATTTATACCAAAGAGCTTTGCAGATGCTACTAAACAGGAAGCAATAGATATCATTACTAAGACGCAAGAATTTGCAGTAGATGAATTAAACATGGAGCTAGAAGCAGTACAGCTTACAAGTTATGAACAACAAGCATTTAATGAATACTATGAAAAATATACATAAACTAATACTTACCATGTGTGTTATAATGTTTAGCACACTAGTACACGCTGATAAATTCACTGTTAAATACCGCAGTTGTTACGATGGTGATACATGCAGGATAGATTTTATTAAGAACATTACAGAAAATTATATAGTGCATAAATTCTTTGCAGATGATGTAAGAATTAGAGTGCTTGGTATAGATACGCCAGAGATACGTGGCAAATGTTCTAAAGAGAGAAGGCTAGCAATTAAAGCCAGAGATTATCTAAACTACACGCTAAAACAAGCTAACAGCATTATTGTAGACATTAGTAAACGTGACAGTTTTGGCAGATATCTAGCCGTGTTATACGTAGATGACATTAATATTAACAATTTAATGCTTGCACGTGGTTATGCACGTGTGGAGAAAAAAGGATACCACGATTGGTGCAAATGATGAAAGATAAAATTTATTTTATAATAGATGCAGATACTTATGAAATTCGGAGCAAACCATTTCTGACCCTAGAAGCTGCTGAAAAAAAAATGAAATTCTGGGAAAAAGCGAGAGATATACGCAAAAAGAGCAACATTACTTATAAAGGATACACTGTTCGCAATTATGAAATTTTAGATTGCGAGACAAAGATGTTTAATGACAGTTACATTGAACAAGTTAAACAAGAGCAAAAGTACTGTGATGAATTAAACGAAAAATTAAGAAATGCACACAGTAAATATAAAACCACTTAGTGTAAACGAGGCATGGCAAGGTCGCAGGTTTAAAACTCCAGCGTATAAACGCTATGCACAAGAGCTACAGCTAATATTGCCACAAATAAAGCTCCCAGAGCCTCCATACAGCGTTATATACCACGTTTACTACAGCAGTAGGGCAAGTGATATAGACAACTTCTTAAAACAGTTTAACGACTGCTTGCAAAAGAAATATAAGTTTGATGATAAACATATCTATCATATAGAAGTTTTTAAACATGTTGTTAAAAAAGGGAAAGAAAAAATAGAGTTTAATATTATGCATTATGAAAAATAAAAAACTTATCTATTTGCTTTATGAAGCTATAAGTTATGGTGAAGCAGAAAGAGATTTAATAGAATCTAAAGAGATGAAAACATTTAATGATGACAGGCGGTTAGAACTGGCAGAACAATTTATTGCTAAGTGTGAACAACAAATAAAAGAATTAAATGCTCTCTAATTTTGAGAAAGCCTACAAAGCATACTTAGACGATGAAATAGACAAGGGTAATATAATCACTTACACGCAACAAAAAGCGATTAATTTAGTAGTCTACAACGCTTCACAGCAGCCTCTACACTTCAAAGACTACAAGATAGATTTTGTAGTAGATACTGGAGATGCTATAGCGTGGGTAGAGGTCAAAGGATTTCAGACCAATGACTGGCTTAACAAGTGGCAATTAGCACAACATCTATTCTATGATTACATTGATAAAAGCAAGAATGCTAATTTAGTGCTGGTTACTGGCAATCACAACAAAATGCATAGTAAAGTGGTTAAAAGTTATTATTGCTAATCTTTTAAATATTGCTTATAATCAAGTTTGTCTTCATTTGAATCTCCATTTGAACGAAGTAGCAGGTAGCATTGCTAATTTGGTTTCTGATTCCCAGATAAGAGCAGTGTTACTTGCTTTTTTTATGCCTGAAATAAATTGATAACTACAAATAATTTAATATAATAATTAAAAGATTATAAGTTTTATACTGTGGATGTTGGGTTTTACGTGGTGGATATCCATAAAAGTATAAAAAGATTAAGCCTTGCTTGTCTGCTTGTGTAATCACGGCGTGGCTGGAACTCTACTGTAAGGGAGATTCTAGCTACGTAAATCCACTTTACATTACACTTTATTTAATTATAATATTCGGTGTAAATGACCCCTGTTTAAAAGGGGATACAACTTTATAATAATTAAAAGATTTTAATATTAGCTTAGTCCTTACAGGGCGGTGGGTTAACCTGTCTTTTATTAGACACGATGGTGGGGGACATCCATATAAGTTAAGTTTCTAATCATCACAGATTACCAGCATCTTTATTGTAGCGAGGGTGCTGGTTTTTTTACGCCTATAAAACTTGTCTTTAAAAATTAAAAGAATATAATAATCACTGGTTGCTAGCTACAGCGACTATATGTAGTGTGCCAGCATCTTTACTTACTAGGGTGCTGGTTTTTTTGTGCCTGAAAATACTGACAATCTCCGTTAATTATATTATAATAGAGCTTTAAATAATATAATGGAGATACAACATGACAAATATGAGTTACTGTGCTTTTGAAAACATAATAGATGACATGAAACAATGCATTGAGAAGTTAGAAGAGCATGACTACAATTTAGATTCTATTAAAAGCAACTGTAGTAAGCAAGAATATAATGCTGCTGTAAGATTTATAGAGTTATGTACAGAAGTGCATGAAGATGTTTATGATAAATGTGGTCTTGATACGAATAGAAGACAATAACCAAAACTGCATTAAAATTTAGTATTCACAACCAGCCATAGTGCTGGTTTTTTTATGCCTGATAAATAATTCTAGGGGGTAGCCTAGGGGGGTAGGCTAGGGGTAAAATAAATAATTCCGTTGAACGGCGTTGAACGGTCGTTGAACCATGTTGAGCGGTCGTTGAACCTAAAGAGAAAGTAAAAGATAAAGTAAAAGATAAGATAAAGTAAAGGTAAAGGATAAAGTAGAAGAGAAGATATAAACGCAGAATAAATCTGCTTCTCTCTCTTTTTGTTGACAGAATAAATATTTTTATTAAAAAGCAGTTGATAAAATAATTATTTATGTTTTAATGATTATACGTTACAAGTATATTTTAAATTATAAGCGTTAAAGTATGAATACATTACCGACAGAACAAGAATTGTATGATTTATATCATGTGCAAAGGCAGAGCGTGAAAAAGCTTTGTGGTTTGCTAGGTCTTAAATACCATTATCAGTTTTATCAAGTGCTTGTAAAATTAGGTATTGAACGCAGGAGAGAATATTCTTGCGATGTAAACTCTTTGGTGGCTAAAATTAAGAGCAATTAATATGGAAATTAAGGAAAGCACAATATCATTGCGTACATCTTTGGCTAACACCACAGAAAGTTTAACTGATGAACAGCTAGGTGCAGCGATTAGAATGGTTTTATACCGAGCAATGCATGCAGAAATAGAATTTATGGAAGAAAAAGAGGTAGACGAATCAGAGTTTTTTAGCCATAAGGACGGTATTGCAGCATTAACAGCAAAGCTATTATGGTCAGATGTAAAATTATTAAGATTAGACCCTATAGACTAAGCATAGGCATAAAAAAAGCTAGCATCTGTGGAAATACTAGCTAACAGTTACTGTAAAACTTAAAATATTAGAACATGAAAGAAGAAGAAAGTCAAGATATACAATTAGGCAAAAACAATATACTTATTTATAACAACGTATTAGCAAGTACCAAGCGGTTAACGGATGCACAGTTAGGTGCTGTATTAAGATTGCTACTAGCAAAAAATATTGATAATAATTTTGAATTATTGCATGACGATGCACTGGTAGAACTTACATCTCATTTGCTTTGGGATACTATTTCTGCTTGCAATAAAAATCATGCTAAAAAAAGCGAGCAACAAAGAGCAGCAGGACGAGCAAGTGCAGAGGCTAGGCGTAAAAAGCAAGCAGAGCTAGAAGCAAAGGCAGAGCAAGCTATCACAAATAGTGATACTTTGAAAACTCAAAAAGAGCAAACGGTGTCAAGTAGTCACCAGTTGCAAAAAAAGCAACAACCACACAAATCGCAAACGGTGACAACTAGTCACCAGTTAGACTGGCAGTGTGTTGCAGGTTTAGAGTTGACCGAACAACAGCAGGAAGAGGCAATACGCATACGCAAGGCAAATAATACGACCAAGAAAACTAGGACGTTTACCCAAGCAAGCCTCAAGCAATTTTTAACACAGGTTAAGCAATCTATAGATGCAGGTATAAGCATAGATGAAGTACTGGAAGTCTGGGAGGCTAAGCAATGGGTAACATGGACTCACGCTTATTATGCTAAAGAAATAGCAAGCGACTTAAAAGCACAAAGTCAGACTGCAAAGAATTTAAAGAGTGTGCAAGCATCACAGCAATCAGTAAAAGATAATGACTGGAACAATTTAGAGATGACCGATACCGTGCGTGAAATGCTTGAAATTAGCTATAAAGATAGGATGAATGAAGCAAACAAAAGGGGTAATTAAGCATGGATACATTATTAATATTAGATTGTCTAGAAAACGGCAAAATAGTAAGTGCTAAACACAACAAAGTGAATAATTGTTTAGAGTATGTTTTCAGGCTTCACGACAAAGAGTATCACATTGAATTTGGTAACGCTGACGAAGTGATTGATAAAGATACTAATATACGGTCACGCTCGCTTTTAAACGAGCTTATTTTTGTGGGTAAATATTTTTTATTAGGGTAGCATGGACAAAAAAACAGATAATCTAAAGAGTTTTTTAACTACTTTCTGTGAAAGCGAGAATATTACTCTAAGCAAAGAATTAAAATTGTTATGGCTTGGTGAATTAATGCAAGAAGATTTAGAAGCTGTTAAACAAGCTTGTATTAATATTATGACAGGTAAGCACAAAGTTTACGGCAAAGTAACGCTAAAAAACATTACAGAGCAAATTAGAGGCAACACCGAACAAGATGCACAACTCAAAAAAGAGAAGCTGGAGAAGCAAGCAGAGGATGCCTACATAGAGTTTAGGCGTTGTATACGTTCAATGAGTCCATATTCTAACTTTACGCACAAAGACAAGGCATTGATTGCATGTGTAGAGGAGTTAGGCGGTTGGTATGCAATAACTAATAAAACTAGGTCAGAGCTAGATTTTATGAAAAAAGACTTTTTAGCTAGGTATAAGCAAAACGCACAAGCTGATAGTGCAAGTTTACCAGAGCAAGCACTAGGATATGCAGAACAGCAGAATAGTAGAAAAATTAGCCGTGGAGCTGTAAACATAGGTAGCTTAAAGGTGGTGTAATTTTAAAATAAATGGAGGTAAATATTATGGTTTTAAACGCAATAAAAAGAAAACAAGCTGAGAGATTACAGAAAGAAAGAGAGCAAGCACAAAGAGAACGAATGGGCGAAACAATAGAGGAGTATATCGCCAGACACAAAGCTCCTGGCGGAGACATATGGGATTCAAGTAAGAGGTTATCACGTTTTTTGTTCCCAAATGGAGTATCTGTGCCTAAGTCGTTGCTTGAAATATGGGATAAATCTTCATTAACTGATGCAGAATTTGGGGCAATGATGCGTAAATGGATAAAATCAACTATTGCAGAATGCCAAAAATCTTAAAAGTAGTGTAATTATGACTGTAGAACTCACAAAAAAAGAGCTTTTAAACACGCTAGCCAGGCAGATTGTAAACTATGCATTCTATAGAGTAATAGATGATAAATTCATGCTTAAATGTGCAGACAAACAATTTAGAAAAAACAATATACAAGACTTTCAGGCACAAGTATTAGATTACTTGCGTACTCCTGAAAAACTAAAAACCAAATGGGATGATTTAGGCATTACAGTGCCGCATTCTGTAGCGATAACGCACGATATGAAGGCTAGCTTTAAATGCGATGGAAACAAAGTGTTATTGTGCAATATGAGTGCATACGCCTTAGCTAACTATATAAATAGATTCAATCATGGCTAAAAAACTTACAGAAGAGCAAATACTTAAACGCAGAGCATCACAAAAAAAGTATTATCAAAAACCAGAGGTCAGAGAGAAAAAGTTGGCTTACGGAAAAAAGCGTTATAAAGAAAAATCTACAGCAATACTGGCACAACAAGCAATCTATAGGGCAAAAAATAAGGATGCTATAAATGCACGTGCTAGGCAAATTTACAGGGAATTTACGCTGACTAATCCATACAATAATCAATAAGAGTATTGACAATTAAAAATAATTACAGTATATTAATGCTTTAAACAACAACAAATGGAGATAATAACATGAGAGATTATGCAAATATATTGATAGACTTGTTGGTGTCTGACAACAGGGCTTTTATTGAGCAAATCAAGGCGGAAGCTAGGAGTAAAAAACAAGCAAAGTTAAAAGCAAAGGCAGATTGCCAATGCAACGGCGGTGGCTTTACATATTGTGAGGCTTGCCATGGAGAATAGTCAAATATTACAACTGATGCAGCCTTTAAAGGCTGCTGATGTTGAGGTTAGAGTAGGCAGTTTATTTAGTACGCAAAAGTTTAGCGGTGCTAGCTTACTGTTGTATAAAACAGCTAGGGTAGATACTAAGCGATTGAATGAGGTCTTTGGTTCTGGCTGGCAATGTAGCTATGAGCGTGATGGTGATAACTTAGTATGCACAATATCTGTATATGACAAAGAATTGCAGCAATGGGTTAAGCGTTCCAACGTAGGCACAAAGAGCTACACAGAGGAAACAAAAGGAGAGTATTCTGACGCTTTAAAACGTGCTGGCACGGTATGGGGCATAGGTCTAGAGTTATACAATGCTCCTGCTTTGTTTATGAAATGCAATGTAACTGACAAAAACGGTAAAAAGTTTATTGCAGAATCTAAGAATAAAACGCTTACAGTTACACAATATGAGTACACGCCAGAGCAAGGATTTACAGCTATACAAATTGTAAATAGCAAAGGTGAAATTGTCGTTAATTGGGGCAAGCAATGATTAGATTCATCAAGAGTTTGCAGTTTATCTTTCAGCAAGATTGCTGGCATAGGAGTTTTCCTACTTCTAAAAATTTAGATATTGAAATTAATAAAATGTTAGATAAAGGCATTATATTTACTAATATTAATACCAAAGCTGGTTTTGCTGATTTGGGATGGATGAGAAATATATGGATTGAATCTTATCCTTACGCTTTTTGCAGCTACAACACAAGAGGAAGCAAAGACCGATATTATATGTGTGAAAACACTTACATGCCACGCAGGATAACATGTAAACGAGTTAAAAAAATTTTAGAACAGCAAGGAGTAGATGTATGAAAAAAGGAGTAAACAAATGTATTATATTAGGACATTTAGGGCAAGAGCCTAAAACACAAAATATGCCGTCAGGTGGTGCAGTAACTAGCATAAGTGTAGCCACTTCTGAGTCTTGGAAAGACAAGAACACAGGACAGCAAGAGCAACGCACAGAAAAAAGAACTTGATTGTTTAAAATATGATGGCACAATATTCCTTTTAATATGCCATCATAAAAATGAAAGAAGCACGAATAAGAATAGCTAAGAAAATTAACATTGATAAAAATAATTGCTGGATATGGGATGGAAATCCTAGAGTTAACGGATATTGTAGAACAACGTATAAGCGTAAAAGTTGGTACATACATAGATTATCTTATGCTGCTTTTGTAGGAGATATACCAGACGGTTTAGATGTGTGCCATACATGTGATATTAGGGCATGTTGCAACCCATCACATTTATTTATAGGCACAAGAAAAGATAATATGCAAGATGCTGCCAGTAAAGATAGAGTTGCTAGAGGTTTTAAATTGCCTCACGCAAAATTAAGCGATAATGATAAAAAAGAAATTTTATTAAAAGCTAAAAGGGGAGTTGCGTATACAAAAATAGCGAAAAAATACAAAGTTACCCCTACGGCAATTAATAAGGTTGCTCTTAATAACGGTATTAGAAGAAGAAAATTAACTTTTTAACTTAATAAATAAAAATGAGTAAAGGAATTAACAAAGTCATATTAATTGGCAACTTATGCAATAATCCTGAATTAAAAGAGTTTTCTAATAGTGGCAGGTGTGCAAATGTTACGCTTGCGACAAATAGTAGTTGGAAAGATAAAAATACTGGACAACAGCAGGAAAAAGCAGAGTTTCACAGAATAGTCTTTTTTAACAAGCTAGCAGAAATAGCAGGGCAATACTTGAAAAAAGGCTCTAAAGTTTACATAGAAGGTTCATTGCGTACTAGAGCATGGGATAAAGACGGAGAGAAACGCTACACCACAGAAATAGTAGCTAATGAGATGCAGATGCTAGACAGCAAAGGTGATGGTGGAAATAGTGCAAGTAATAATACACAGCAAACGCCAGAATTTGATGATGATATACCGTTTTAAATATGAATTTTTTAGAGGGATTAACACTGTTACTAATAGCATTAAAACTAACTAATTTTATTGCTTGGTCTTGGTGGCTCGTGTTAGCACCATTATACCCTATCACTTTAGCTTTTATTTTAGCAATATTGGGATGGTTGGTTGTAGGTAATAGCAAAGCTGTTATATCTGTTATTAGAAGTATTGTAAATTAAAAATAATTACATTATAATAATGCTTTAATTAACAACAAATGGAGATAATATGAGCGATAAACAAACATTGCACGAGATAACAACAGCAGTACGAGAATTAGATTCACTACTTGACAACTTGGAATTTTCAGATTTAACAGATGAAGTTAAGGAGCTGCAAAAACAAGCAATTTTAGACAGCATTGAAGGTTTAGGATTAGAGCAAAAATTAGAGGCATATTGTCAAGTAATATCAGAAAAAAAGGCAAACAATGATTATATAAGTATTCAAATTGCTAGGTTACAAAAACGCAAAAAGAGCAATGATAACGTTTTAGAGTGGTTACGTGGTAATGTGCAGCAAGCATTAATTGCAGTAGGTAAGCAGAAAGTCGATACAGGGCTGCATAAAATCAGCATTAGCAAGCGTAAATCTTTAGAGATAGATTATGACAAGCTGGCAGAACAAGGCTTGCCAGAGCTAGTTTACAAGCCAGCTGTAATTGATAAAGCAGCTACTAAGAAAGCTATACAGGAATTAGATACAGATATTGACGGCGTTCAAGAAGTAGAAAGAACTAGTATTAGAATTACATAATGACTGGCAAGGAAAATACTGAGAGAAATATCAAGAATGCACTGCTTGACGGTGCATTCTACTACCTGCAAGACAGAGAG
>Ga0070750_10001991_pt1 | contig 11378 bp, 20 predicted proteins | sample VirMetDEL_Nov_24_FD_77013 | JGI IMG/M metagenome (GOLD analysis project Ga0070750, IMG submission 77013) | Aqueous microbial communities from the Delaware River and Bay under freshwater to marine salinity gradient to study organic matter... | ecosystem: Environmental > Aquatic > Marine >...
CAGTTTTTAAGATTGTTTCAGTAAGGTCTCTGTCATCACCTGAATTAGGTAAGTCAGTACCAGCACCTGTAGATAAAGCACCACCAGTAGCACCAGCATCACCATTAGTAGCAATCCATGTAGGGATTGAACCCATAGCTCTAGCAGTTGTTGCATTTCCAGCAGCTTGAACTTGTCCTTTAATAAGAGCAAATTCCATATCTTTTTTTAGTTCTTTAGATTTCTTAGCAATTTGATATGCCATTTCATCAGCTCTACCAGCAGCGTCTACCGCACTTTGAGTTCCAGACAAAGCAATTACTTTATCTTGAATTTGTGTGAAGTTAAAAGCTCTAGTTGTTGCTGACATAGCATCAATAGTTGCATCGTCACCTTCAATAACTAGGTTAGCAGCAGGTGCAGCAAGTGCATCTAGTTGCCATTCGTGTTTAGTTGATTTTGCAGCAGTACGAGGTATTGCAGAAAGTATAGGGGTATCTTCGGGAGATATATTATAGATTACATCTACCAAATCCTCTCTAATTCCTGTAGTATCATACGTGTCATACAAGTTAGTTGGTTGTGCCATAAGGCCTCCTTGTTATGTTGTTAGATTAAATTACGAAAGATTTTTGCAGCGTCTCTGACCTGCCCAGTCTTACGTAATTTTGAGAGTTGTTGACGTTTAGCTTCTGAATCAGCTTGAGCTTTACTTTTCGCCACTCCACCTTTGACAACTTTAGGAGCATTAGCCACTTTTTTTCTTATTTCTGGCTTTGCTTTCTGAAGATTACGATAGGACATCGCATCTTTAACAAGCATCACGTATCTGTGATCGTACACGCTATTGATTTCATTGTCATTAAATCCAATGTTACCAAGATAGTCCCGCATTTGTTGTTTAAAACGAGGGCCTTTTTGTTCATCCATCAACTCTGGAATTTTTTGACTAAGAAGTTTTTGTTGTTCACCTAAGTATTTGTTAAACTCTTGAGCTTGTAACTCTTGAGTTTGCTGTGAAACTTGAGCTAATTGTTCATGCTTTCTACGCATTTTATGCTCTAGTCTAGCAGCTTCTACTGGATCTTCATCATATAACTTTTCGAAATCAATTTCAGCGTATTCTTGTTGTAGTTGTGCTTGTGCAGCGTTGTTAAGTTCGTTCAGCTTTTGTAGTTTAGCTTCAACGTCTTTTTTTGATCGTTCAACAAATTCACTTGTTTGGTTTTTCTCCTGTGCAAGTTCTTGTGTTTTACGAGTGTAATCTGCGTTCCTTTGATACCCTTGAATTAACTCCTCAAGGTTGACCGACAGGTCTGTACCATCAACGGTGACAGAATAATACGGTTCCTCGGAGTTTTCTTGTATATCAGTCGACTCAGATAATTCATGATCTTCCTCATTGGCTTCGTCAAAAGTCTTATAAGGAACATCACTTAGATTTACAGTTTCATCGCTAGAAGTTTCTTCTTCTGCTTCTTCTGTTTCAACGGCTTCAGACTCTGCAGTTTCTGCAGTTGGTTCTGTTTCAGTTGTCTCCGCAGTGCCAGACATAAGTCCTTTAATTAAATTGCCTGCTTCGATTACGTTAGTTGCTTGGCTATCTGCCATAACAACCTCCTTTCGTTAAATGTTACACTCCCAAAAGGGTTGGTGTATTCGATTTAAGTCGAATTCTGTTTAAGCTGATTAAGTTGTACAGTTGCTAATTTGCCTGTTTCCATCACAGTTTTGAAATGGTTTTCAACTTTATCAGTTATGTGATATGCTTGCCACAAGGCTTTACGCACATCATCATCATTGTGTTTAGTTTGAAACATAGCACTTTGATATTCTTCTTTAAGTAAATCAAAGGCTTCTTTAAATAATGGTTCTTCAAGCAATAACTTTGCTTTTTCACCACGTTGTCTTTCGGTTTCTAATTTATTGTTGCTCATCGTTTGGGTTTATCATGCTTTGTGGTCTACGGTCAAGGTTACCAAGTACAGATTTTTGTTGCTCTAATAATACTTTTTGTGCTTGTTCTTGGATCTTGCCTTGTTGTATTATTTCTTCTTTAGCTAACATAGCGTTGTTACGTAGTTCACCTTCGTTAATTTTAGTGCCATATTGTAACTCAAGTTCTTTAATACGAGTTTCAAACTTTAGAATCATTTCTTGATAGTCTTTTTCTAATTGTTTAACTTTAAGTTCACTATCTATTTGTTTTCTATAGTTCTCACCTTGTACTTGTAACTGTGAAACTTTTTCAAACTCAGTAGGTTGCGGTGGCTGTGGTGGTGGCATGTTCTGCATACCAATGTCAGGATCAGTAAAGAACGCATTAGGGTTTTTCAGACCAGCGTTTTCTACAATCTTACTTAGCGTGTTATAGATGTTGCGTAAATTAACCATAGGCCCATCAGATGAACCTTGCAGTTCTAAACCTTTAAGTTGAGTTTGTAGTATGTTGTTTAAGATAGATAACTGTTGATCTCTTGATCCAGTACCTAGTCCAACACTAATAGAAATGTTGCAACGATTACGCCATTCCATAGGTCTAAACGGTACAAAACTGTTTCTTATTTTAACAATTCTTTCTTTGTCTTGATGCTTAACAACTAGTTCAAACATTTTTAAGAACATGTCTTTAACACCAGTCTCTGCAAAGATACGTGCAATAAGTTCTACTCGCATTTGTGCTTGTGACAAGATTGTATTAACACCTGTAGCTGTTTTGTTTAACGAATCAGCATCCATACCTTGTGAGTATCGAGTAATACCTGTGCGTTGTTCTCTAACGGTATCAAGATATTCCAACATAGGGAACGCTTGACTATTAATAGTTTGGGTTTGCATTGGCATCATAACTTGTCCAGGCGAACCTTTAGTTCTAACTACACCACCTGGTCGGTTAGTCAGTAGGTCATCAAGATTAACTTGACCATCCATTACTGCAACTCGGTTGTTGTTGGTTAGATACATGTTGTCGAGTAACTGACGCATAACGGTAGACTTAATTAACTGTAAGTCCTCAGTCATTTCAGATACAGAACGACCATAAAATCTGTGTGGTACAATGATAGGGGTTACTGATACAAACGGTATGCTATCGCATAGTTCATTATCAAGTACAGTATAGCCTTCAGTACCTGCTAAAGTTACTTTTCTTAACTTAGCAATACCGTCACCTTCTTCATCTATTCTGATGTAACATTCGAAGATCGAAATTTCATCTGTACTCGCTTCACCAGCATTACTATCATAATCATAATCAAGATTACGAAAACGAGTAATTTTTTCTTCATTGTATTTATCTTGTGTGTCTGAAGGTAAGCTGTAAACTTTTTCATGGTCAAATCCTGCTTCTATTAGTTGGGTTCTAGTAACGGTAGTTCTATGAGCAACAAAATTTGCATCTTGTATGCTTTTAGCTCTACGTTCTATTAAAAATTCTTCAGGTGGTATTGCTTCTATTTTAACTTTACCAAATGTTTCTACTCTTTCAATAACTACGTCATGTAACATAGGTATTGGTGCATTTTCTAGTTGATCTAACATCATTGGATCAAATGCTTGACCTAGTTTTGCTACTTCTTCTAATGCTTTGTCTCGTTCTTTAACAACACTTTCATCTTCGTACTCGGTATGTTCTTTAACCTCTACGCCATCTTCATCTAATAGCATAGTGTATTCATCTTCACTTAGTCTTTCATAAGACTCACGTTCACGTTTAGTTGAGTTATCCCAATAGATTTTAGCTACACCATTTTTTTGTATTAAGGCATCTTTAAATAGTGTGTATAGCGTTATAAAACCATCATTATCTTTGTTGAAAATGTAGTTAAGATAGTCACTTGCTTGTTTAGCAACTTCTTCATCTTCGGCAGTAACAGGTTCACACTTAACAATCTCGTCACTAGCAGCAAATGTTCTTAGTAGTGTCGGTAGGATAGACTCAATAACATCAGATACGTCTGTTGATACAACTTGTGATCTACCTTCTTGCTCGTTACCAAACGGTTCACCAAAGTAATACTCTAATGATTTTTGTCTTTGTTCTGTAATGTCAGAACCTATGTAACCTAGAGACGCTTTAATCTCTGAGCTTACTATCGAGCCTACTTCTAATTCTGTAAGTGGTTTACCTTTTGCCATATTAAACTATATACCTTGTATCTACGTTAATTTCTGTTTGCCATTGACTTGTTGTGTCAGGGTCTATTGCACAACCGTATCTAAATGCATCAGCACCATGTGATGCCCAGTTGTGTAGGGGTTTATTCTTAAATGTTTGCATTTTATCATCAAAATCTTTGCGGTATTGTCGCAAACAATCAATACCATATTTACAGCGGTTTTTATCAAACCAACATTTATCTAATGTATTTCTAACCGCTTCAATACCATGTTGTATTTCTAGCTTTGGACATACATCAAAATTAATACCTAATTCATACGCTACTTCTAGTCGTGATTTACCTGTACCTAATTCTCTAGCTACAATATCGTGTGGTGCTACGTGTCGACTATAGTTGTAGCCTTTATCTTCTAATACTTGTGCATAATGTGCTAAAGATTCACCTGATGTTTCATAGTAATCAATCAGATGTATCTCATTACCAGTGCGTTGTGCAAACCAGATAGAGGTTGAATCACCTATACCTAAATCCCACCACGTTTCGACACCGATAGAGTCATCATAATCTACATCAACGATGCGATTTTCTTTTTCAGCTTTTTGTATTTGCTTGCCATAATAGGCACCACTGACTGCAGCTTGGAAACTACATTCATACTCTTGCTCATATTGATCTTCTGGCATAGTAGCTCTAGCAGATTCAAGTTCTTGAGCATCGATAATTTCTGTTTCACTTGCTCGATATAATTGTGCATACCAATCCTTTCCTGTTCGTTTTGCAAAGTCGTAAACATCCCAGAACTGATTATGGCCCATAGGAGTTCCAATAAATATAACGTAACCTAACTTGTCACTAACCGCAGGTCTAACTACTTCAGTCCAAGTACGAGGTGACATTAAAGCAAACTCATCCATACATACACCGTCGAAGCCTAAACCTCTAAGTGCATCTGGATTGTCCGAACCGAAGATTTGAATTCGTGATCCATTCCATAGATCAACCTTCAGCTCAGTTTCATGTCGTTTACCACCGAGTTTCATTAAGGGTTCTGTATATTCTTTTAAATAGTCGTAAGCGACTGCTTTACCCTGGCGATAGGTCGGTGCTATATACGCCAATCTTGCATTTGGTATCTCACATGCAGTCATAATTAAATGATTGATTGCGAATACCGTCTTGCCAAACCGCCTATGACAGCAGATGACATTAAATCTTTTTAGATCGTTGTGGATCTTTTCTTGTAGTGGTCTTGGTTCGTAAGGTATTTCTAATTCCATTACTTACGTTTATTCCAACGTTTTTTCCAAATCCAACTTTGTAGTTTAGCTAATAAGCGTTCAAACATATTGAGTAATTTATTCACTAAAAATATCCATAATACTTTTAGCTTTTTTAATTCTTTTATTTATTTGTTTAGAGCTTTGATCTTTTGGTCTTTCAAATTTTGTCATAAATATTTCTGTTGCTGTATCTACATCAGCATCAAACGCTTCTCGTATTTTTTTAGCATTACCTTGACCAACTATGTTTTGTTTATTACCAAATACATTTTCCATTACATAATCAATTTGTGCATTAGCTGAATCTTTTAGTTTGTTTTCATTTAAAAACTTATCGTATTCTTTTCTTTGTATACCTTCAAATTGAAAAAGTCCATACCCTGGCCCTTTATTTTGTTGTTGCATAAAATCAAAGCTACCGCCTGTTTCTACGTCTATATTACCCATGATTGCAGCTACAGAGTTTTTATTTAATCTATCATCGCTATTTAAAATAGCATAAACTTGTTCCATGTTAGAAGGTGTAGTATCATTAACTAATAAACCTTGATTAGGTTTAATCATTGGCATTATTTTACCAAGCAGACCCTCAATCACGTTTCTTTTTTCTCCAACCAATAGTAACAGCGACAGGCTTATCGTCATCACCACTAATAGTGCTGTTAACCGAAGATAATCTTGAGTGTACATACGGTGCTGCTTTCTCTGCTGCCCACATCTTCTTTTCAGGGCTAGTTTTTTTAGTATTAAGTATGTTTAACATATAAGTAAGTGGAGTTACAGTACCCTTGTTAAGCATTTTCTCTAAGCGTTCTGCTTTTGTTCCAGCTTTTACGCCTTTAGGTCTACCAGACCCTGGTCTTTTACCGCCATGTGCCATATTTTATCCTTACCAAGCCTTACAGCTCCAATATTTAGCTGTTAATTTGCTTATTTTACCTTTATCGCACCCATGTCTAGCACGAAATGATTTCCGTCTAGCAGGTATGCTCTTTTTTATGCTCATATTTGGGTCACCAAACCTGACCAATCTTATTTTACTGCCTTCTTTAGCTAATACTGCAGACTTTTTAGACTTACCAGGGGTACGTTTAGGCTTATTGTAACCACTAAAGCGTTCTCCTCGATATGTTATAGGCATTATTTCTTCTTCTTAGCCGTCTTAGCAGCTCGTTTTAACGCCTTATCAGTAACCGTACCTTTGCCCTTTTTGCTAGTACCCTTCTTCTTGGCTTGGTTCATGTTATAGTATAAACCCTTTTTAACAGTCCTACCGTCTTTAGTTTTATGATAACCTTTTTTCATTACTTCTTCTTTTTCTTGTTTTTCTTCTTCTTAGGTGGTCTACCTACTTTAGATCCGTATGTTCCTTTACCCATTGGCATAATTGTATCTCCTGTTTAAATTGATTTTAAGGTACCTTACAGACGTAATTACTCTATAAGGGCTACTGGTACCATATTAAGGTTACCTGCTACGGTACGTCTCTCTCCAGCCCCTTCAAAGGGATATACACAGTGCTGACACCATGATGGAAACATAACGAGCTTACCCACGACTGGTTTAATCATACGTGAGAATGGTGGTCGTAACTCCTCTAAACCACGGGAGCTAGTCTGACCAAAGTGAAATTGTAAGAACCCATCAGCAATACCGCTAGAATCGATAAGATCACGGCTATTATACTCTGGTTGGTCGGTAATCTGTTCGGGTATCTTAGTCCAGGTGCTAAAGGATAAGCCCATAATCGTATCGGTACCATGATCGTGTATGGGATTGTAGTCTCGTTCATAAGAGTGAACTGACCATAAACTGTGGACATTGGGTAGCCGTTTTAAGGTATCAACGCCAATGGTTTTGCAAAACTGATTTAAATAGGACTGTGACATATTTGCCACAACTTGCGTAAAGGGTCTAATCAAGGGATCATCCGAGTCTATCTTTAGCTGCTCACCATGGGATATTTGACCCACCAGTTTATGTGAGAATGACTCACCACCCTTATTATGCCTAGCATCGAGGTATTTATTCAAACCCCCCACTATGGTGGGATCCAGTTGGGTTTCCAAAAACAGCACCGCAGGTGCTACACTAAATTTAAGTTCTAATTCCATATAATCCTTTTATATAAAACCCCCCCTATTAGTCAATACCCAATAGTGATTTAGTTTGGATGAGTCATATTATTATCACAACCCCCCTAGCGTCAGATGATGCTATGCCTTGCTTAAAACCCCGCCTTATTAGCTAATTGTAATAGTTATCTATAACAATAACTATAATATAGGTCAGCATTACTTACCTTATATCAGTTGATTTATATTATTAGTGCGATTAGATAATTATTATTCTTATAAATGGAATTGTTGAGGGAAAGTTGCACATATAAGCATTATCTAATGTGATCTAATCATAATAATTAAATGAAGTTAGGCCCGTTTATAATCTCTATAATATCTTAGTAATAGTTTATTAGTCTTATATAGTGAAAGAATACAAAGGAAATACATTCAAAGGCTATTTATCTAGTGTTTACGGGGAAAAATTACACCAATAAAGAACAGATCAAGAACAGCTGCCAATTAAGATTAAATTAATTTAATTTATTATATATTCTGACACATTTAGAACATAATCTATTGAAATAAACACAATAGTTTTAACAAAGGAGTATAAAATGGATCAACTAAATTTACAACAAATAGAAAAAATTACTATGTACTATCAAAATATAATTAATGAATGTGTAATGGCTCATTGTGATGAAGATATAAACAATCCTGGTTTTACAAGATCGGGAGAAGTTTTAAATCCTGGAGTAAAAAAAGACTTTCAAATATATGCAACCCTAACAATTCTTAAAAACTTATTAAACAACAAATAACAGAAAGAGTATAAACAATGGATAAACCATTTACAATAATAGATCAAATAGCACTAGCAACTTTTAAGCCTGAGTTGTTTAAAGATAAAGTGCAACTCAAGAAAGTACTAGAAATTAAACAATCTTTTATAGATACAATTTATGAAGATTATAAAAAAGAATTAACTAATAACAGAAAGAGTATAAAATGAATAATGAAATTTCAGAATATTTAAACGAATGTTTAACTTGTGATTACGTCAGTTATGAATGGTTGAAACATCCCATATCTAACGATTGTGTTTGTCCATCTTGTGAAAGTACTGATTATTATATAATTGATGAAGATAAATAGTCTTTAATTTATACCTGGTATTAATTGCCAGGTATGAGATACAGACAATAAAGTATCAAAACAAATAAAAGAAAGAGTATAATTATGAAGAAAACATTAATTGAAATCTCAGGCAATGTTGAAAGACACCACAACGGCAGTTTTACCATGTTCGGCAGTATAGAGGGTGATATGTTTAAACAAACTTACTACGATTATACACTGGCTGAAGCAAGAAAACTTTTTAAAATATCAATACAAGAAGAAAGTAAAAAATATTTTATAGGTCAATAGTCTTTAACTTATACCGTCAATCTATATTGGCGGTATTAGATACAGATTAAAAGTATCATAACAAATAAATAAGGAGTATAAAATGAAAAAATATAAAATAGTTTTAAGCTATGATGTTCAAAAAACTTTCTATGTAGAAGCTAAAGAAGAGGATGAAGCCTATGACAAAGCATACAATGGTGAAGGTTTAGTTATGAACGAAGATTGGGAATATCGAGATCAGATAGAAACTGAGGAGTTATAGAGTGAAACTACTTAATTCTAGACACAATTAGAACACAATTAATAAGTATAAATAAACAATAAACAAATAAATAAGGAGTATAAACTATGAAGAAAACATTTAATTTAGGAAAAATAGATTACTTAAACAATGGTAAAAAGAATTGCCCTGTTGAAATAGATTTAGATTTTGACGATAAAAGGCTTTCAATCTGCGGTACAGTATGGAATCACATTAAAAGTGATTGTTATACGGCTGGACAATGTTTAGACGATTTAAAAGAGTATTTTCCAAATGATAAAATATTTAATGAAATATATCTTTTATGGAAAAAATACCATTTAAACGATATGCAAGCAGGATCACCTGCCCAAATGCAATATTTAGATAGTTTAGCAGCAACGCCAGACAATTTAGAAAGTACTAATTTATATAAATCTTATGATTGGACTTGTGAGCAATTAAAGCAAGCTGATTTATTAGATGATAAATCATACTTTTATAATGGTAAGCCATATAGATATGGTTCGGCTTGGCTTAGTAAAATTGTACCTGATGAAGTAAAGCAACAGATTAAAGACTTAATCAATAATTAATTAAATAAAGGAGTATAAAAAATGCAAGATTATGACAAAGCTCAAGTAATAATCCATAAAAATATGGAGTATGAAAAGGAACAAATCCACGAGCAATTTAAGAGTATTAATGTACCTGTATATTTACATTTGAGATTATGTGAAACCATAGAACAGGCCATGTCTGTAGCCCCAAATAAAAAAGAGGCTGAAAAACTAGTATTAGACGCATTAAAAGACAGTTTAGCGAGGGTTAAAATATGACACAAACTTTTTTAATACTAGTAGCTATAATATTTGGCTTAATTGTCGTGGGCCTTTGTATTAGAGATATAATACGAGTATTTACGGACCATGATAAACAATGACTACGATAATAATATTAATCATATACGTAATTGGTGGGCTTTTAATAGCTTATAAACTTAATAAAAAAGGAGATAAAAAATGACTGAAGATAAAGCATTTCAAACAGCAGATAAAATTTACTGGGATTTATTAGACACACTTGGCGGTGATTTGTTTAATAAATGTGTAGTAAATGATCCTGAAACAGATGGAACTAAAAATACTGAGTTAGGATCAGAATTATTTGAAACAATACTAAGTACATTAACAGATGATGAAGATATAGAACTAACTTATAACCAAGAACACAAAGAAAGCGAGCAAGAATGATAAATAAACAAATGGTAGAATACTATTTAGACGAAGATTATAACAAATGGATTGCAAACGTAATAGTAGATATTTGCAATGATGAAAATGATATTATTCATTTAAAACAAGAAATATATAAAGCATGGCAAGACCATCTAGAAAGCAAGGTAAACAATGAGTGAAATGAAGCGATATTCAATCATAAGTGAACAGAATACCAAACTATTAATAACTTCACTTGATGAAAAATGGATAGATAAGACCATTGAAGAATGGAATAAACAACATAATAAGTTTTTATTGGAAACTATGGGTATAACTAGACCTATTGCCAATAGATATTCTAAACTGGAGGTTTAATATGGAATTAGTATATGTAATTGGTTCTAAAGATACTGGCGTGCCTTTTAAAATAGGCAAATCTAATAAAAAATCATTAAAAAATAGGCTACAATCTATACAGACAGGCAACCCAAACTCTTTAGAGATATTTTATCAATACCATAGTAAAAAAATTAACTCTTTAGTATTGGAAAAAACCATTAGAGATAAATTAATACAAAATCATGGTTTTAAACAACTTCATGGCGAATGGATTACTACAGATGCAGATAAACCTATTGAGAAAGTTGGTACATCAATACAAAGTATACTGAAAGATTTAGAATATAAACCTAAAGATGATCCAAATTATCATGCTTTAATTAAAAAAAGCGAATTACAACATAAGAAATACAATAGTGCAGTTAAAAAATATAACAAAAAAGCAGAGCAATTTGTTGAATTTTTAAATGATTTTTTATGTGAAAGAAAAGAAATAATTGCAATGAATAAAGGTTTAAATGATACATCTAATAAATTATTTACTTATCAAATTGATGAATCTGTACCTTATGAATGGAAATATAAAAGCACTTACGATAATTTTTTAGAATGGATACATTTATTTTATAAAATGTACAATAAGAGAGTTCTTTATAGTGGTATGAACCAACAAAGTTTTAATTATAAATTTGAAATAGACAATTTTTTTGACAAAAATATTATTA
>Ga0070750_10001995_pt1 | contig 11355 bp, 6 predicted proteins | sample VirMetDEL_Nov_24_FD_77013 | JGI IMG/M metagenome (GOLD analysis project Ga0070750, IMG submission 77013) | Aqueous microbial communities from the Delaware River and Bay under freshwater to marine salinity gradient to study organic matter... | ecosystem: Environmental > Aquatic > Marine > Coastal...
CATCTTGCCCCCCGCTTGAGCTTTCTTGCGGGGTTTTGTCATTCCACCGTACATCATTGGCTTGCGCTTTGCAGCACCACCGTACATCATTCCCTTACGAGGGCCGTTGTTGTATGTTTTCATTTGCTTTGTCCTTAGTTAAATGGAGAGGGTATTGGAAAGTCTGTTTGTCGTTTTTCAATTTCTGGAAATATAGGTATACGCACACCCTCCCCAGTTCTTGGTATTCCAGATGTAGTGTCTGGGTACAGAGTAAACGCTCTGCCGTATTTGTCTTCCATTGTAACTGGTTCTGGCTTGCCCATCTCGTTTGCAAACTTAGCATATGATGCCACCAGAGCATTGTAGAAATAAGTTTCACGTTGCGGAGTCAAGGGTTTACCTGTACGAACCATCTCAAGGAACAACTCTCCTAGCTCTGGGTCAGACAAAACAGACCGAATCATGTTGAATTTGTTGCCTCTGAATTGCTGTAGTACGGCTTCCGTACCAACATACCTTGCGCTGATAACACCGCGATTGATTGCATAGAAACGACTTATGAAAGACTCTACGCTAAAGGAACGTGGCACACCTGTTATGTCAAACTCTTTTGTGCGGAAGTCTGCAGCGCGGTCTGACATCAACTTCATCGTTGCGTCCCAGACCTTGTAGCGTCTTTCCCCAATCAGTTCCTTTACGATCTTGGCTTTTTCCTGATCGTCTGAGCCTAGCATACGTCTCATCATTGAAACATCTATTACAGATTCACCAATCACCTTGCCTTTGACATCCGTAATGATAGTTTTTCCAGTTCCCTTGATTGCGTTGTTCTGCAGGGAATCAACGTACAATGCTGCTAGTGTGCTTGAAACCTCTTCATCAGTAAGGTTACCTGCCTTTTTAAGCTGTGCCTTTAGTGTGTTTAGCTGATCAATGCCCCCGGATACAAGCCTTTCACCAACGTCATCCATCGACACTCGTGAAGGACTAAAGTTCTCAAGTAATCGAACAGCAAGTTCCTTTTGTTTCTTTGCTTTTTGTGCAGGTTCTAACTGTTTACCCAATTGAGTCTGTATATCAGTGATAGCTCGTTTAACAGTTCTGTCGTATATTTCTTTACCAACAGATTTCTCTGAGAAACCTAATGTATCATCAATCAACGAACCTATATTTAACATAGGCTTTGATTGCCCGTCTGGTCCTACCATAACAAACGTCTGGTCTAGGTTAGCCATTTGACGGGAAAGTTCTTGCGGCTTTACTTTACCCTGCAAACTTACTATGTAGTCTGCTACTGCAGTCCTCACAGTGGCTGCAAAAGCCTCAGTAACCTTGTCTCCCTCAACGAAAGCGTATGCAGGTGTTCCCGATGGAGTAACTATCTCTTGCCCTAGTGTCCGTTGCAGGGAATCAAAGAAAGTCTTACCACCTACGTTGGGGTCTAAGTTTGATACAGTCTTTATATCCAACCACTCACGAGGATTACCGTTTCCAAAGCGAACACCAAGCGGGTTGTTCACACTAACATCAACAACTGACCTGTTGCCCCACGACATCCAGCGAGGGACTACAGCCTTTTCGTCCAGATCGTACCATCGTGATTTGAATTTGGCCCACTCTCTGTTTGCTTGAGCAAGCATACCGTTGGGTCCAGCTACAGGAGTAGGGACAAGTTCTTCTGCATCGTTCATATTCATAACGTTCAGGCTACCAATATCCATGCGGGTGCCGTCGTCTCGTACCATTTCAAACTGACCAAACTTACCCTCAACAACATTCTGTAAAGTTTCAAACCTAGTTGCTCGTTCTGTGTTACCAGACTTACGAGAAGCATACTGTATGTGCCGCAACGACTTGTCTAGTTCTCTTAGCTGACCAAACGACATCTCAAATATGTCTAGGCTGCTGTCATTTTCTTGTGCAATTTCACGCATAAATTGTACGACTTGAGTCTGGTCGCTTACACCCTTACGAAACTCTTTGCCCTGTCCCTGAAGTGTAGTCTTCATGTCCTTTACGACTTCTAGGATTGTCTTGTCGCTTCCTTCTGCCAACGCTGAAAAGAAGGGGTTTGACAGGGTTACAAAAGTTTCATCAAGTATCTTTGTTTGACCCACTGTCATGTCCGACCCACGCAGCTTTCCAATCGGTAGATCAGGCATCTCTAGGAACATAGCGTCAAACACATCACTTACGTTTACGACTACGTCACCCTCAATTGCATTTCCGGCACTGTCAACATAGTTACCGTTGTCAAGAACACTGTACATTCTCTGGACTTTTGCCTTATCTGTGGCGTGTCCACTCTCCAAAAGCACTGCCAGCAAATCCCCCGGACCGTCGAAGTTAGCAATGTCGGCTGCAGTGCGTTGTCCTGATGCAACAACTCCCTTCGCCCCAATCACATTCTCCACTACCGCATTAGCTCCTGCTTGAGTGGACAAGTTAGAGTACACAGTATTAGCATGTTTGGTTACGGCATCAGATATTCTGGCCCGTGACTCGTTGTTAATTTGTTCAAACTCTAAGCGGGGTATATCTGCTGCATTAATTAAGTTGCCGTTTTGTAACCTTCCCATAGCTTCTTCAAAGTTACGTACGGTGTTTGGTCCTAATTGATTACCAAAAGACTGACTGTTACCCTCAATCAAATCTAGGTAGTATTGTACCCCGTGCTTATCAATTGTGCTTATATCTTTTCCAAGTTGATCTATAGAGTTTTGACCCTGATCAATCGCAGCGTTAACCAGCCTAAAGAAGTCCCCCTTTGGTGACTCACCAACGCCCCCTTCAATACTTTGTAGTACACCCCGAAGTTCAGCAACCATTCTTTTCTGTGTATTTAGGTTCTCTTCTAAGTCTTGAACATCAAAATTTCTTATCTGTTTGACGCTTAGTTTACTACGGGTAATGTCTTCTAGGGACTTTAGAGTTGCCAAACCACTAAGGTTAGCAAACCCGGTGTCTAATAATTTAGGGTCCAAACCTTCTGCAACTAATATGTCGTATATCTCATCCAGATACTCTGCCCGTCTGATAATACCAGCTTGCATTTCTGGAGAAAAGTTGGTTATGTTTTCGGTCAGGAACTCTAGGTAGGCTTTCTTGCCCCCAAACTTTTGTCCCAACGATGATCTTTTCAGTGCAGAAAGTGCTGCTGGTACATTGCCTTGAGCAAGGTTCAGAAATAATCCGGCACCAAGACCAACAAGCTCACCCATCATGGGATCACCTGTTACTCCGTATGTTTCGTCACGCTGCTGGAAGAAGTGACCAGTTGCACCTGCGCCTATTACCATGTAGGCGTTAGCAGTGTCGATGTCTCTCATAAATTTAGGAGTGGCACTCTTTAACTTGATAGCATGTACTTCAGCATTTGCTGTGGATATGTCTAATTCAAAAGCATCAAGCTTACTTCTGTCTAAAGCGTCAGGCGTACCCCCACGCTTACTTACTCCAGCGTTCAGAGCGTCTCTTCGTTTTACAAGGTTATCCCGATACTTGATTGCACTTAAGACCTCTGCCCTTTTGCCCACTTCCATTGCTGCATCGTCTACCTGCATACCAAGTGTAACTCTGTTGCCAACAGTGCCTTGCTTTATCTTTTGTAGCCAGCTAGGTTCGGCTCCGGCTAAAACGCCGGAACGATCTGTCTTGTACGACTCAAATATATCGTCAAATGATCTGGTTGATCCTTTTGCAATTTCTTCGTTGTAGTATACTTTGAAACGTTCGAGTTCTTTCTTTGAACGAAAAGCTGTTGTTACCTTTGCAACCTTACTTGGAGCTAAAATCTCTGCCCCAACCTTTACTAAGCGTGGACCAAGCCCTGTCAGGGTTGACAGGTAAGCTTCCATGACAGGTAAAGAAACCTCTGTTCCTCGTTGTGCCATTCGTGCAATCATCTTGTGTGCGAGGGGTTGCCATATAGTGTCCATGATTGCTCTGCGACGGGAGCTTTCCCGAATATCAAAGTACCCCGGATCGTCGTTTAGGTTGCCGTACTCTCCGTCAATCGCATCTAAAGTTTCTCCGATTCCCCACAGTCCCAGTTGGACGGGGAATTTGAAAATGTTTTCTGCAGCACCGCCTACAACTTTTTCTACGTCCCCCATTCCGACTGTACCAAGAGACATACTGATCATGTCTGCACGAGTACGTGCGTCTTCAACGCCAGCTTTAATCAGGTTTTTGTTTATCAGGTCGGCAAACAAGGGTCTGCCTACTTCGGGGTCAATTAGATTTAGCGACGTTGCCATTGCCCCTTCACGATAAAGGTCCATATCTTCTTCTGTCATGTCTTTGGCAAGAACTTGACGAACCTCAGTTTCGGGAATTGGTGTTGTACCTGTAATTAACGCTGTTGCCTTTGATAGTAGTGTTGTCTTGCCTGTAGGCGTAACTATACTTATTTCTTGATCAGGGCTAGGGAGCCTTGTTTGTTCATATATCAAGTTGTCCCACGGGACTTTAAAATCCTTGCCTTCGTCATCAACAATAATAGTGGCTCCTGCCCGATTAGCAACATCTAGGCGAGTAGCAAAATCCATGCTTTCTAAAAATGCTGTGGTTTCGCCTTGTGCATTACGAAAACCGGTAGCCTTTTCAAAATTACTTACAATTTTAGGATTATCAAAATTCATAACCTGTTGAAGTTTGATTTCAGGGCTTATCTTTCGTACGTCAGCGATTCTGGGTTTTACTTCAGTTGGTACTTCAATACCCGCACTAATGAGAGAGTCCTTTCCCCCAAACATAGGCTCCATCTTGACATCAAACACGGGTTGAGTTTTTCCCAAGAAAGGTTCCTGTTCTAACGCAGGAAACCTATCAACGGGTTCAGGTCTTGCCCGTTGACCGCCCATGAATCCACCTGTACCCGATGTTCCCATTCCAGAAAGAACGCTTTGATTCAAGCCTAGAAGATCATTCATTTGATTGTTTGTTCTATCAGCCATAAGTGTCCCTTAGTTAGATAGTAGCATTTCAACGCCATTTTTACCCAATGCTTTTACAGCGGCATCAAGTGTAGTGTAAGTGTCAGCAAATTTACCCTGTGCTTCATTTATTTTATCCAGCTTCTCTTGGTCAGACATTTGTGTGGAATTTTCAGAATTACTGTCTGTGCCGGTGGGTCCAGCTACCGCAAGTTTAGAAGCAATCATAGATGAGGTAAGCTTACCCGGTGTTGTACCGATTGATAGAGCCTGAAAAGTTAGTGCAGCGTACGCATTTTCACCGCCGTTTCCTACCGCTCTTGAATGCTTTTCGATACCGACCAATAACTTTCTTGCAGCCCTTATGATGGTTAACTCTGTGCTTGCCTTTCCCATAGGAGCATTTAGTTTTAAAGCTTTGAGTATGTTTTGAACGTCTTGGTCAGACACTGTACGTCCACCTGTTCCACCCTGAATAGCTGCTGCCATTTGATAAGCGACCATGTAACGATAGAAGTTACGAAGAGCAAGGTTTTTGATTACCTCGTTTTTAGAATCAATGCCCTGTATTCCACCGTCAGAAGGGGGCTTGTCTAAAGCCGCCATATTCTCTTGTCTAGCTTTTAATTCTTTTTCTCTGTAGGTAACTACATCCATTCCTGCAGCTTTAGCTAACTCTTCTATTCTTTCATCTGTGGCATTATCTAGTATGCTATTGAAGTACCTTCTTCCATTTGAGTCTTGTCCAATCAATTGATTTTTTGCAATACCAAAAGCCTGACTATCATCTAGCTCTTTAAGGCTACCCGTCTGTAGTAGTCTGTCTACAAAAGGTAGTTGTCTAAACATGTACACTGCACCGTCTAATCCAACGTACAAATTACCCATGAAAGTGTTCATGTCTATGAACTTACCGTCATCAGTAAAGAATGTTTGTTCCATTTGATCAAAAGTATTGACAGTCATGGCGGCTGAGTCGGCCTGTTGTATGCGACCTTCTCTCTCTTTATCCAGAGCGTCTACAGACTTTCCTGTTATCTGAGCGTATAGAAATGCGTCAGATTCAGTGCCTAAGTTGGACGGCATAAAGGCTTTTATTATTGCTGTTCCTTTATCAAAGTCACCACCGTGAGTCTCTGAAAATCTTCGTTTTATCGAAGCAACAACTTGTTCGTTGTCTGAACCACCTTCTCCACCAACCAGCTTTCTCCAAGTTGCGTAGTAGGGTGTACCATCTACTTCAGTGCTTGTTCTGAGGTAGTTAACAAACTCTAGGGGTGGTTGTTTTTCTGATACGATGACCTGTCCATTTGGTCCTTTTTTGGGGGTTACTCCGTCTGCCTCGTACTCATACACAACAAGGTCTTTTACAACATTAACTGCAGTTTCATAGTCTGAGTCAGACCCGCCCTTAAATTCAAAATCACCAGTCTCTAAATTTAGTTCTACTGTGGCATTCGGAGCTACTGTTTGAAGTATAAGCTGTACATCCTTGTTAAATTTAGAATTGAAAGGAACTGGGAATGGAACCATTACAGGTAACCCCATATCCCCCGACTGTGCGTTAGTAATTTCAGGCGGTAAAGTTACAGGCACATTTGCGGTAATAGTGTTTTGAACAGTTCCTACAGGTGATCTTTCGTGAAGAACCTTGTTAAAGTTGTGTGCTTTTCTTTTTTCTAAGAATAATTGCATACGCAATTCGTCTTTTAGAAACGGTACGCTATCATATAGGGCGGGGTATTTTGCTTTTACATAAGCTTCTGTGTTTCGGACTACTCGTGCAGGTATTATACGGTCCCCTACAGCAGTTCGTAGTTCTGTTTCTTGCCGCATGGCTGTACCCAAGTACCCGACAAGATTTTTAAGTCCAGCCTCATCATATCCAGCTTGCTGCCAGTCTATTGTTCCGTCCTTTCTGGGCAAAGTACCTGAATTAATCCACTGTGTCATCAGTGCAAGTTGGTTGGCGGGTTTTCCGCTGGTTTGAGTGTCTAACGGAACTTCAAACCTTTCGGTTTCGCCTAAAGCGTTAGTGTATTCAGGGCTTCGATAAAAAGATTGCGACGATTTAATTGCGTTTCTTGCGTCTGATATGCTGAGTAAAGCTCCCGACTGGTATTGTCTCGTGTTATCTTCGGGATTAAGTTCGTAGGGTTGACCCGTTGGAGTGTACTTATCAGGAGTATTTCTAAATTTAGCGTACGGTATGGACTGTATAGGAGCGTTTTTGTCTCCCTTTTCTTGGACATCAATCATCAGCGTGACTTTTGTTTTGTCACCATCCTTGTCTAAGTCAAAAAACTTTATAGTACCGACCTGCTTTGGCCCTTCAAACTGAGCCTCACCAACTTTAACTGCACCCTTTGCTCTTACTTCTTTTGCATCTCTACCATAAACTTTAGTTCCATCAGGTAAAAGCCCAACCGTTTGCATTCTTTTTTCTGCAGCGGGGGCTGCTACAGGGTCTACTTTTGCTGTGGGTAACGCCGCAATATCGATGTCTGGAGCAACGCTTTTAATTTGTGTTGGGGTAAGGCTAACTTGCGACACACTTCCCGGCTTTGCGCTGTCTTTAAGACTGTCTCTTGTTGCGCCATAGATAGTGTTGTTATTTTCGTCTGTAGCTCTAAAAAGAAACACACCCTTTTCTTCGGGGGGTTTGCCTTTCTTCGCTAAATAATCAGGAAAGTAGCTTGGTTCTAATTTTCCTTTTTCATTTTTGAATCCAAATCCTACATGCGTCAGGTTTGGCATAGTCTCAAAAACACTTCTTTTATCTTCAAATGCACTCATAAAATCTATGTTACCATTATCGTCTTGGTATAGTTTTTGTGATTGTTCTGTGTTTGGAGATACGTCTTTAATATCCTTATCTTTACCGCCTATTCTTCTTCGAGTTGTTGTCCACCCCTTACCATGACCAGCGGCTCCCTGCTGTCTCTTTACAAGAAAAGCTTTATCTGTATCGTCAGCAGCGTAGCCCCACTCATGCACCACGTTTGCAGCTTGCTCTGCTTTTTGAGCTTCCTGTTGTTTTGCAAGGGCTTGAGCTTCAGCAGCATCTTCCCGCCGTCCTTTTTCAAAGAACTTTGCAGCCCCATACGCGAGTAATAGTAGAGGATCAGCCATCTCTTGTATCTCCCATAGCTAGGAATGAATTTGCGGGAACATCTTGAGTTGGCATCTCAACAGGAGTGCGCTCGTCTTGTTCTAAACCTTCTATTTCCATCCGCTCTTGCCTGTTTATCTCTTCATTCATCGCTTCAAACAAGTCGGGGTTACGTTCTTTCATAATCTTGAAGAAAGAAACATCGTCAACCTGTCCCTCACGTATGCCCTCTTCTTCCTTGTCGTCACTCATCATGCGCGGCTCGAAGCCCTCTTCCAGAGCCTCTTTGTACAGATACACACCTATGCTTGGCTTGATCAGTTCGGCAACATCAGGAGAATAAAATCCCCGCATGAAACCTTTGAAAGCAATCTGTGATACAAGCTCTTGTATAGATATACCCGCCACCATCATCCGCAACATATCTTTACGGGCTGGGGGGTCTTCTAGTTTATCAAGAACAAAATCCAACGCATCGTCGGGGTTGGCAAACTGTGGGGGCTTTTCCCACGCCCACTTTCCGGGAGTGTCTGTTAACGAATGCCCCGGTGGAGCAGCCATCGCTGTAATCTTATCAAATTCCGGTTCCATATTTACGCCTTTATCCTCTAGAATACTTACGTGCTAAAGAAACAGTTGGTATTTTAGCACTTGCTAACGATATGTTGCTTCCGCGTTGCATGTTAGGAGAAGGCAGTCTTCCCTGCGCCATTTTCCTTAACTTGTTTGCTACTCGTGGGTCTTGCATGGCTCGTGACACTCTGTCAGTTTTACCAAAGGGCATCATTTGTGCCTGACCTGCTTGAAACCCCCCTCGTGAACTAAAGTTGCTTCCGCTAATTGCCCCTGCAGAAGGTAAGTTGCCGAACTCTATATCTGACTTACCGGGACTAAGTAAACCCCTTGTCATATCCCCAGCGGCTTCGCCAATGTCAGAACTTCCTATGTCAAAAAAATTACCTACGCTAGACAGTGTACTCTGTAAGCCTGTAGGTAAAGCCCCATATATGTAATCCAACCCGCTTTCAACCGCGCCACCTACAAACTTGCCTCCGATATTCGCTAATGATGAAAAGAAATTACTCATGTTACCCGCCTACGAAAATATAGAATCAATTGTTTTAACCTTTAAGAAATCATCAAACTTTTGATCATAAGCTGCAGAGGCTGCGTCAATTTGTGCCGCTTGCATCGCAGCGTTATGAGCGCGGTCAAGTTCGTTTGTAGTTGACTGCATAGTCCAAGATGCTTGATCACGATACAACTGCCACAGATTGTTTAGTGAGTTTTGATTTAATCCTAAAAGGGTCTGCACGTTTTGTTGGTTAGCTACGTTTTGTGCTGCTGTATTTGACGTATTTATTTGTCTTCGCCACGCTACATTGCTTTGATCAATAGTAGACTGCATTGCTCCATTGAACTGTTGGCGAGATGCTTCCATAGAAGCGTTGAACTGATCCATTGCTCCCTTTTGGTTTACGTTGAACTGGTCAACGGAAGCTGCCCGTTGTTTGTTTGCGGATTCAATCTGTGACCCAAGCTCTGCAAAGAACATGTCTACTTCTGTACTTGACTTGGCATTGAATTGCAGGGATGCGTTTTCTGCAGCTTGATCAGATAGTTTCATTTGAACGGCAGATTGGTAGTTGATCGTTGCAGTAGCCTGTCGATTTGTTAAGTTTTGTGTATCAATGGCAAGAAACGTTTTTGCGTTCTGTACAGCAGCAGCTTGTCTGTTGTTTAAGTTTGCCATGTCCATGTTAGCAACAGCAACAGCATTTTGTAATTCAGCCTGTTGTTTGTTACTCAAGTTTGCAAGCTGTAGGGTTGCGTACTTGTCAGCGTCTTGCTTGGCAATTTCAATACCGGATTCGGTTACAGCTTGCACCATTGCGGCTGCTGCCATCGAACTCGAACCCAAACCGCGCTGTTGCATGATCGAACTGACCTTGCGAACTTGTGGTGCAGCCCAAGCAGGAAGAGGCTGACCAGCCTGAATCGAACTTACCAACTGCCCCATCTGATATTGGGTAGTTGCCTGTGGGTCCATCGTTGTCGTCTGGGCTGTAGCCAATGCACCGGGGGATAAAGTACCCTGTGCAGCAGTCACAATAGCATTGGGATTTACAGTGCCTTGTGCAGCAGTCATATCTTGTGGCGCAGTTGTAGTTGCTGCCTGATAAGTGTTCGCTGCTTGTTTAGTAGGGGCGGTCTGATCATACATTGAAGAATCTAAAGCGGCGGGTACAGGAGCCGAAACCGACGACATTTTAACGTTGTTGTCGGTAAGAATCTCGTTGGTGTTCTCAGTAAGTTTTTCAGCAACAGTTTTTTGACTCGCAGTCAACGCAGTCTGTTCAGCTTGTTCTGCCTGTTCTTTTACAAGCTCTTTAGAAAGAGCGTCACCAGTTTTACCTGTTAAATTTGCCATCTACTAATCTTTCTGTAAAACGCGGTCTAGCTTATCTTCAACACGATGCAGTGCTTCCATCACACGGCTCATGTCTTCCCTAACCTCGCTACGGGTCACGTATTCTTCACGGGTACGATTGAGTAATATCTCTATACGCTTCTGTTCCTTTGTCATGCCAGAAAGAAGCCACGCACCGCCCATTACGACTATACCGAGTAGGGTATCTATGATGTGGACTAAATCCATTACTATGCTTCCAGTGCTGTAATTCGGGCTTCTAATTCTAAGATGGTCTTACAAAGTAATGGGACGAGCTTGGACTGGTCTATTCCTTGCAAATCTGGCACGGACCGTGTACCCATAACTGCCGCTGTGGTTTCACGCCATTGCTGGCCTTCTTCTAAGGTGTCTGGGTTTTCAACATTGGCACTATGGATGACCTCATCAGCGTCATCTGTTGCTGGTGTGTAAATATCACCTGTGGCTGCGCTGACTTCGTATTCTTCGTCCATCATTGCGTCTTTAGTGCCGCTGATTGCCTCTGGAACAACGCCCTGAACCTCGTGGGCTAGGAAGCCATCGACAGGCACAGCGTCATCGCCATCAGCAATCCACTCAAACCTTGCAGGACGTAGCTGCTTGAGGCGTGTGGTTGCATCCCAGTCGTAGTTGACTGCGGTCTTGAGGCGGTAGTCTGATGAGGTGGAATAATTTACAGTTGTGCTTCCAGTGTGGCTAATTGCCCCAGCTTGTGCATTGGCTGAATTTCTAAAATATATATAATATCCACCAGTTGAAGCATATGTGTCATCCAAAGTAATGCCTTGTTTTGCTTGACCGTCAAAATCAACACTAATAACACCCGCAGCATTTACACCTGTAGTCCCAACCAGCAGATTGCCGCTGCTGTC
>Ga0070750_10001996_pt1 | contig 11350 bp, 21 predicted proteins | sample VirMetDEL_Nov_24_FD_77013 | JGI IMG/M metagenome (GOLD analysis project Ga0070750, IMG submission 77013) | Aqueous microbial communities from the Delaware River and Bay under freshwater to marine salinity gradient to study organic matter... | ecosystem: Environmental > Aquatic > Marine >...
AATCATCAAAACACTAATGGAAGTTAAAACCCTAATAGGAGCATAAAAATGTATGACGTTTTAAATCTAGAACGTGATGAACACAAAAGGATCATCAAATCATCCGTCTTGGACTCATGGGTGAATGGAAAAGGATATTGTAGTAATGCAGTCAAATGGCTTGATGAATGGGGAGTAGAAGTAAAGACGGAACAAGTCAATTCACTTGGTTCCTATGTCAACGGAATCATCAATCAAATCAAAGCAATTTAAGCAAGGAACAGAATGAGAATAACAATTGACTTCAACTATGAAGAAGACTTTGAACGGACTAAAAGATTAATCCGCAAAGCAAATAGATATGAACAGGAAGGTAGGTTTAAACTAGGTGATGCTGAAATAGGTTTAATCTACTGTGCTTTGATGCGATCAGATATTCATGTACCAATAAATGCAGGGATTGGGATAACTATTGGTGAGCTTCTTCACAGGGGTGAGGATGCGAAAATAAGCAACCAACTTTATCAAGAAGGAACAGAATGAAACCTCCAAAAAATACAGCATACAATCTCCGTCTTCAGATTGCGGATCTAACGGATCGCATCAACAAATCCAGGGACAATTTCCTTCGTGAGGAACTTGCTTGGAAGATCCGACAACTTAAAAAAGATTTAGAACATATGCATCGATCGTGATTCACTATCATTTAACTATCATCAGCAAGGAACAGCATGGCCCAGAAAAAGATACACGAATACGACTTTTGTAATATTCCAAATAATGAAGAGGGGAAACTTTTTAGAAAACTTCTAAATAAATACATCAATAAAGATAAGTATAAGCGAGTTGATTTTAGAGGGCAAAAGTTGAAACCAGGCAGACGTTGGCAGGATTTCAGTTATGGATATCCAGTCAGCGAGTCAGAAACCCTACGTTGCTACATGAGGAAGAAGGAATCAGATGCAGAGAGGTTTGCCCAGTATTGGCAGGAAGCTTTCAATAGTGGCAAACGTCAGGCTCAGAGAGAGATTGTTGAGTCCATCTTGACTGAACTAGAATCTTCGACTTGACTGTTAGGCAAAATTGGTTTACGTTTATTACATCCTTAGTCAACCTTCAATATAAATAAGATATGTTTGAAAACATTGAAATTACTGCTCCCATCGCAGCCATACTCAAAGAATGCATCTATACCAACATTGACTGGCGAGAGAGTAATCTCGCTGACATGACCTCTCCTGATTACATCAAGTCCTTTGGTCTACATAATACAGAAGAAGAAGTCCTGCAACAACTCCAGTTCATGGACCTTCTCATCAAATTCCAATACTACCTGGACAGGCCAGAACGACTTCCAAAAACATTTGGAATACTTTTCTACGACATGGTTGGAACTGATGTCACATCCAATGGTTTTAAGATAAATAAAGATCTTATGAAAACAGCATTCGTGGACTACCAAGAGTTTTGCGAGGACAGGGTTGCCGTTAAAGATGAGTACTTCACGCAGAAGCACGTTGACTTGATGTCAGAACTTATCAAAGAGATGTAAGGAGGAAGCATGATCAACCCAACGGAAGTCACCAACTTTGAGCGTACCCCTCATCAGGTGGAACAGTTTGCTTTGTTCGCTATTCTTGTCGCAGGGAAGAACTCTGATGTCGCTTCAAGAAAGCTTCATAAGATCTGCAAAGAAGTCTATGAGGAAACTCGCAGAAGAGACATCCTGACTTGGATTATTGAAACCCATGAGCATAGACATGAAATCCAAGATTTCTTCCAGTCCCATAACACTGGTCAACATACCAGATTAGCCAAGCACGTTGACAAAATGCGTTTTGATATTGAGAAAGGAATACTCCTTCAACTTCCAATAGAAGTCCTTCAAGACAGGATGGGACCAAAGACGGCACGATTCTTTATGTTGCATTCCGTAAAAGATTGTGAGTGTATTCCATTGGACACTCACATTCTATCTTGGATGAGGGACAACGGAGCAGATGTTCCGAAGAGTACTCCCAAACCAGGAAAACGCTATAGACAGATAGAAGAAGAATGTCTGGCTATGTTTAATGAACTCCTACCAGAGGGCAAGAGTGTCGCAGAGAAAGACCTGATGGTATGGAAAAAACAATCTGGAAGAGTAAGAGACTAATATGGATATCACAATCACAATGACTGAGGAACAGTCAGAAAGCGTTCGTGATTTAATCGTCAATCACATGGAATTTTTGGTAGACGAATACGACATCGATCCTGAAGACCCAACTTCAGCAATGGATGAACATCCTGATCAGGTTGACGAATATATCGGTCTACACATGGTCAGCGAGGAAATCAAAGCATCCTGGAACAAGCCAGCAACCCCACCAAAGTTTTACAAAAGACCTTCAGACGGATTCTTCTACTACTTAGACCAGTACGATGAAGACATTCTATGTTGTTTCCCAGACCCAGATGACGAAAACCGGCCAGACACAGAGACCACTCTGTATCTGAGAGACTGTCAGTCTGAGTTTGAGAACGGAGATACGTTTGAGTCTATCGTAGCTGAGGTGGACCCAATTCTTAGAGGATATGAACTCAAGCGGAAGACTGATCGGTCTGTATGACGTTGACAGTAAGATTCCGAATCTCCCCTTAATGAAGTTGTCTGCATGGCACAAACAGAGGGGAGATGAAACGGAACTGTATATGCCGATTCGGCATTCAATGTACGACAAGATTTATGCGAGTAAGATTTTCAACTTTAGTGACGGCTCAATGGTGACTGCTGACATGATTACTGGAGGAACAGGGTTCAATAATAAGAACAATCTACCTCCTGGGGTGGATGAGATGGACCCTGATTACACCTTGTATAACTATCCGCATAACATTGGATTCGCTATGCGTGGGTGTAGATTTAAATGCAGCTTTTGTGTAGTTCCAGAGAAAGAAGGAAAGGCTAGGAGTGAGGCATCGATTGCTAAAATTTGGACTCAAAGGAGTTCAAATTTTCTAGTGTTACTGGACAATGACTTCTTTGGAAATCCGAATTGGGAGTCCTGCATTAAAGAGATTAGAGAATATAAACTGAAAGTCAATTTCAGCCAGGGTTTAAACATTAGAATTATATCGGAACGTCAGGCCCAAGCATTGGCGAGTGTCAACTTTGCTTCCGCTTCAGGTAAGAACAAGTCTGTCACTTTCGCATGGGATAATATTAAAGATGAACGGACTATCCGTAGAGGGTTTAACAGGATCATGGAAGCAGGACTGAAACCATATCAAGTGCAGTTCTATGTCTTGATTGGCTACAACTCTACGCCTGAAGAAGATATGCATCGTGTTATGGAAATCCACAAATGGGATGCAGACCCCTTCGTCATGGCTTATGACAGGAAGGATGAGTACCAGCGAAAATTCCAACGCTGGGTTAACCATAAAGCATTATTCAAAAGTATTCCGTTTGAGGAATACCATAAACCATTAAAGAACATAGCGATTAAGGAAGATCCGAATCAATTGAGTTTATTTAATTAACCACTCAAAAGCGGAGGGGAAGTGGGGTACGAGAACCGCCAGATAAAGTAGGCATCTTATAGGCCGATCACCAGTGAGTAAGCCATCTGTGATTCAGTGGCTGATCGGTTCAAGTGTTCTCATATACATATATGCCCTCGCAATCTTAATAGGTGATCTGGTCACCGAAACAGAGTCTCTGCTTTTGAAACTTTGTAAGGAAATTATGCTTTACCTTAGAATTTTATCAGAACTTTTATTCATCGTAGGAGCATCAATGCTTACCTACTTTTTATTAATCTCAATCCTATAAGGAACTCATGAGAAAGCGAGGACCAATGACTTGCGAGACCAAAGGTGATCTCCGCAAGAAGATAGAAGAACTTCAGACCGAAGTACGGAATCTGAAGAATGGTGTCCGCATTAGCGAGGAACACCAGTTCATGCCGTCAGGGATGATTGAGAACGTCTGCATCCAGTTACTGGAGCATGGGAAAATGGAACCAAGGGCTAAGTTCAAGACGGAACCTGAACAGTATCTTGGACCGGAGATGTTGCTGAAAACCATTGAGGCATTCTGCCAGGGTGACTTTGACGAGTATGGAGATGTAAAGGTGAACTTCACAATCCGTCACTACTGATGCACCTGATCCCCATCAGCATTCGTGAAGCTAAGGCGTTTATCACAGAACACCATCGGCATAACAAGGCTCCGGCTGGAGCCAAGTTCTGTATTGGTGTCCAAGAGGGTAACCGCCTAGTAGGTGTTGCTATGGTAGGTAGACCTATCTCTGCCTCACTTCAGGATGGTTTCACAGCGGAGGTGCTGAGAGTCTGCACATTGGACCCTTGCCCTAAGAACGCTTGCTCGATGCTTTATGGGGCAAGTTGGAGAGCTTGGAAGGCTATGGGTGGAACCAGGATCATAACTTACACGCTTAAAAAAGAGGAAGGTGCTTCAGTACGAGCTGCTGGTTGGGTCATTACGAGTGAACTGGAATCTTCCTCTTGGCATAGGCCCAAGTCTGGTAGACCAAGAGTCGAACAGGCTGTTTTTTTTGAACCTAAATTCAGGTGGGAAAACAAACGATGATAAACAAAATCTTCAGGTGCATGATCTGCCAAGAACATGAGCATACCGAGAACGAAGTCGATCTTTTGTACACAGAGGAACGCTGTAAGCGTTACGGATGGACTTGGGGTGATGGAACGATGTCCGTCTGTATTTGTCCCAGTTGTGCCATCAAGGATGTGAAAGCTGAATCTAGTCAATATATATAAGTACGGAGTACTTATATATATTGAAACATTAATTATCAAGTATATTCGTCTTGTATGTTAGGCAATATTACCTATACTAGTACCATGACTACTCACAGTAAGGGAACACATGAGAAAACTAGTATACATTCTGATACATCAAGACGGATCGGTAGAGCCAGGGATCTTCAAGAAGAAGATCGCTCAACGGAAACAGACAGAGTTAGCCAAGGTAGGAGTAAAGACGAACCTCAAGGCAATGAGATCGTAACCTACCAGTTCACACGCTGGAGGACGAAAGTCAAACCCTCTGGCAAAATTTATAATCGCAAAAAGAAGGAAAACTATGGCGATATCTAGTACCTCGTATAAGCCCTCCAAAAAAATCAAAACCGGAGACCGCATTCAGATTGGTCAATGGATCTTCGATCCGAAATCTGGCGAGATGAAAAGAGTCCAAGTAGTAACGGAGAAGGGTCCAGTCATGCTGAAGAAAGGCAGGACCAAAAGGTTCCAGAGAAATATTCAACTCGCCAAGATTGGTAAGTGTGACCCCCTCGATCCTCAAGGTGTCATGTGTACCCTTGAATACATCAGACAGGGCAAAGCTTGCATCGGTAAGCGGACAGTAACCCCTCAGAAACTGAAGGCATCAGCATCAGTACTGGAGAACTTTGAATTATGACTCGCTATTTCTGGCACTGTAGGAAGTGCAAAAAGTTCTTTAGAAAACAAACACACAGTCATGTGTGTAAAGGAAGCAATAGTGTTCTGGAAAGATTTGAATTCTCAGTAGGAGCAAAATGAAAAGATTAACTTTAGCCAAGGGCATGGCTGGAATGGACGGCAAGGAGCTTTTGTGTGCCATGTCTTTTGATCAAGAGGAGATCCTCCAGACAATCGTCACTAAAGCATTGTTCACGGCCTTATCAGATGTTGACAGTGAAAAGTTTGAGTTCACTGTTTCTCTCGACTTAAAGCCCATACCTCAAGAGGAGTGGGATAAAGAGACCCAGATCCTGGGCGCTCCAGAATTAAACGAATCAATCAATTAACCGGTTTGCCTAGAGTGTCAGAAAAAACCTATTTTTAAAACATTAGTACTGAGCCTCCGAAGGGCGATGAAGTACAGAAAATGTTTTTTGCGACAAAGTAGGCTGCTTGATTTGGGTTGTCTTTCGACAGCAGCAACAGGACCAAATCGATCTGGCACTCTGGCAATTTATCCAGGAGAACAATGTCCGTAAGCGTAAACCCATACCCCAGAAACTCACCTCGTTATCGGAACCCTGTTCAAGGGAAACCAAAGAGGAAGAGAGATGATGCCCTTCACGATAGGACCAAGGCAGGAACGCCACTCAAAGTTCCTTTAGGCAAACAACTTGAGGGAAGTTTTCTTACTCCCCTCTTCAAAGTAGTCCGATCTAGCCACGATAGGAAACCAGACGGAGCAGAGTTCATGTGCCGTTGTAAGTGCGGTACAGAGAAAATAGTCATGGCTAGTCCGCTTATGCGAAGAACGATCCGATCATGCGGATGTTTGCGGATTGGGAATCCAAGACCCAATACGAAAATCGTTAAAAAGAAAGTTCGTTATTACACAGATTGCGAGTACCCAAACGGAAGAGTGGTACGGATCTACGTTGATAACGGAGAAGTGATTTCGGATAGCCATCCCCATTGGGAATCAGATTACGAGTATGACGAAGCCAAAGCACGAATGACTGAAGTTAGAAAAGGAGACCCACTGACATGGAACAGACTATAAACTATCTTTCGGTTTGCTCAGGTATTGAAGCGTTCAGTTGTGCAGTCGAATCCAAAGGCTGGAAGCCTGTTGGATTCTCAGAAATAGAAGCTTTCCCTTCCAAACTTTTGGAGGAAAAGTACCCTGACGTTACCAACTTTGGTGACATGACGAACTATGAAACATGGAGTATCGATGGAACAGTTAACCTTCTCGTTGGTGGAACCCCTTGTCAATCCTTCAGTATTGCAGGGGAAAGAAAAGGTCTCGAAGACGATAGAGGAAACTTGGCACTCACCTTCTGTAGAATCGCAGACAAGTTCCAACCAGACTGGGTTATCTGGGAAAACGTCCCAGGCGTACTCTCCAGCAAGGACAACGCATTTGGATGCTTTTTGGCAGAGCTTTCAGGAGCAAGTGAAGCCCTCCAGCCAAACGGAAGATGGGAAAACGCAGGTTTGGTCTCTGGGCCGAAACGTCAAGTCGCTTGGCGTGTTCTCGACTCTCAGTTCTTTGGAGTACCCCAGAGAAGAAAAAGAGTGTTTGTCATCGCTACACCAAATCTTGAAGACTTCCGATGTGCCAAAGCGTTATTCCCTGTCACCGATGGCTTGTATTGGGATTCTGCGAAGAGCAGTAAACAAAGGAAAGAACTTACCTCCCCTTCTGGAAGACGCACTACTTCAAACCATTGGGAGGGAGGACCACACCCCAGCCTAGCTCAGTCCACTTCAAACTCAGGTGGGCCTGGGTTTTCTAACCAAGAGTTGTTCTCACAAGGAGGTGCTGGTCTAGTCCCTCATGTCTATGAGAACCATCCAAATGATTCTAGGGTTAAAGACATGGGTCCAGTGGCATCTACAGTTTCCGCGCGTTATGGAACAGGTGGAGGAAACACTCCAATCGTGACCTTCTCGTCAAATATGAGTGAGCCAGACTGGAATGCTAACATCACTCCTCCGGTTAAGATTGGAGGGCATGGGAACAACCCACCAGCGGTAGCTTTCCAGCGTTCTCAGCTTAGGCAGTTTGGTAAGCTTGAGCAGATGGAAGTAGCTCCAACCCTCGGAGCCAAGACTGGAGATAAAGAGTTAAACATCGTTGAGAATTCCATTGTCCGCAAACTGATGCCCCTCGAATGTGAGAGGCTTCAGGGCTTCCCAGACAACTGGACAAGAATTAAATGGAGAGGCAAATCTCCTGAAGATTGTCCAGACGGACCAAGGTACAAAGCACTTGGCAACAGTATGGCTGTTCCCTGCATGAGATACCTTGCAGATAGGATTGAGTTTGTAATGAAGTCAGAGGTAGTCAGCTAGGCTATCAGTATTGACTCCCTTCAAACTGATATAATGCTGATACATAACTTTTGGTGTATGACCAGCAAACTTAGCAACCAGTTCAGGTTGATTTGTTTCGAGTAAAAGTTTCGTTATCCCAGCGGATCGGATTCCGTGAAGAACTGCCAAGCCTTCCGAGTTGGGGGGTTTGAGCGGTTTCAGTTTAGCGTAAACTTGTTGAGGGTGACGAATCTTAGAATAGAAACCTGAAGGGTTTCTTTTCTTCTCGTCATAGATCCCTTCCTCAAGGAAGAACTCTTTGAGTGTAGATGAGATCCGAATGGATCTTTCGTTATCGTTATGGTTTGGAGTCCTCCCAGATTGAGGGTCTCTTCTAACATGGATGTGCGTAGAATCGATATCGGAGAGTCGAAGATGAAAAATTTCCCCCCTTCTAAGCAAGGCGTACCTAGCCATCATAAAGACACGCAAAACGTAGCGTTCACCACTCTTTCTGAGCCGTTCCTCCATGACATCAAGTTCAGCTTGGGAGTAAATCCTTTTCTCCTTCCTAGGGATCTTCAGGCTTCTGAAGCTAATAAGCTTGTCCAGTTGGCCTTGTTGATGTCCCCACCTGAGTAACGTCTTCAGTAATTTCTGAATCGTTACAATATATTTTGATGATAGTGATATTTGTTTTGCATTCTTGACAAATCTTCCGTTGACCAGGGGATTGAAATGACCAACGTCATGGTCTCCTACGATATCTATAAAACGACTAATTAGTGACTTGTAACAAAGGATTGTCCGTGGAGCTAAGTTTGGACCTTCAGCATCGAGGTAGTTGGAACACAACGCTGACCATGTCACCTCTTCTCGACTCATTCCCAGTTCCGCGCGAAGCCCATGTTCCTTTGCCAGAAACAAGGCATCAACATCTTCAGGTTCTAAGTCTGGATGGTAATCGCAGATGTCTCTACGAGGAGGTTTCTCCTGTCCTGGTTGTCTTAAATTCCAAAACTGACCAACAAGCTTACCGCGCTTCTTGTCATGGAGAACCTCCCTACGAAGGCGAGGCATCAGTGCTGACTCATGACAATTCTGACTCTGCCTATAAGATTAAAATTTTTATCAATAGGAATAGTATAGGTTGGCTTAAAATCCCCATGATGAGGTCTATAGTAATGAACCAGTTCTTTATCGTTGGCTCTTTTGAGATACCCAACAACGATAGCTTCATGCCACTGATAAATATAACAGGCCCATCCATAGTAAGTTTGGTCTCCTTCTTCTTGGAATCTAACAATAAACAGTTCGTTGTTATTGATATGACAATCCTCTGTATTTCCCCTCATCCTGAAAGCACCGAAACGATATGTATCCTCATCTTCTACTCTAAAAGATTGGAAAAAAATTGATTTATCAAAAACGAGAGGATTTTTTTCTTGTTCCGCATTTTCATGAGTCCATATGGTTCCTGGCTTAGTCCACATTCTATACACAGGCATGGTCTCAATATTTGAACTGGTTGTCTCTGCGAACATTTCACTTTCTCCGAATAGGAGCCAGTTGATTTTCAGGCCAAGCACTTTTCGCATTGAGGTTAGGAATTCACCATTGAGGTCTTGTAGCCCTTGCTCAGTCCGGCTGATCCTTTTTTGGTCAACATTGAGCATACTGGCTAATTCCATTTGTGACTTTTGTAGGTTGAAACGTATCTGTTTGAACCTTTCTGCGACTTGTTTGGTCTCCATTTCTAAAAACCTTTCGGAAGTAAATGATTTTTTCTTGACCTCAATGTCGTTTCGTCCTAATCTATCCATGTTTAGAACGATATAGTCAATTGTGACTTTCTAGTCATTATTGTCTAGAATGCATAAAAAGTAAAGACAAAACACCTTACATGGGTTTACTGATACCAGAAGATCGAACATCCATTTGGACTAATAATTCAGCTTCTAGGCTGAATAATCCTTGTTTGAAAGCACTTGATTATCAGTACAACAAAGGCTTGCCAAGACCTCCGTCTAGAGAGATGGATCGAGGGATTGTAGTGGAAGATATGGGTGTGGCTAAAATTTACCAGAAAGATTTCCAAGAGGCTGGTGAGCAGAAATTGCAACAGCTTATAGCTGAAAGACCGGAACGCTCAGAGCATCTTGAATGGTACAAGGAACAGTGGCCTCGTTGGATCGCTGGCGTGGAGACATACAGAACAGATTTTGATCTTTGGCCCAGAGATCCTGTTCAACGGAAAGTCGCTCTCTCCATTGAAGGAACCACGCCAACTTTAGTAGGGTTCATTGACCTTCTCGTTGATCAAGGTGGGGAGCCAGTCATTGTGGATATTAAGTCTAAGGGGCAATTGTCATGGGGAGTCCCTCAGACATGGAGAAGACAATTAACCATATACAGCCTAGCAATTAAGGCTGATATGAAATTGGATTTCATACCACAAGCTCAAATACACATGATCAGTGTAGGTAAGACCCCAGGCAGTAGAGTTATTGATGTAGAAATAACCGCTGATGACATAAGTGATCTAATTGACAGAACATCCGTCATGCAGTTTTCCATCGATAACGATTATTGGCCTAGAAATACGAATTCAGACAAATGTTCTGAGCGGTGGTGTTCGTTCTACGGACGTTGCTGGTCAGATCATTTAATCCCTCTGGACAGGAGTCTAGAGAAATTTTCATAACATTCATGGACGAGTTTATTGATTTGCCCTCATTGCGGAGCAGAGTTTCACACAGGAGAAGGGATCTACATTGGTAAAAAACTAAAGCAGTTACGCATGGAACGGAAAGTCACCCAAAAGGAAGTTGCAATAGCAACTGGCCTAAGCCGTTACAGCATAGTTTGTTACGAGCAGAATAAAGCGAGACCGAAACAGGAAAACATTCAACTGATAGCGAATGCATTTCAAATCACGCCAGACGAACTTCATGACCATAAACCGACATGAACGGAGAATTCGATCTATCGCTGAGACTCTCAGAACCGCTAGGGAGGATCTTGAAAAGCAAGGCGAGGGGTATTGCCCTTCATGCGGAGCAGTTCGATCAAGCAGTCAGGGAACTAAAGATGGAGGAAGCCCTTGCCATCCTTAGAATCCTACAGAGTGACCTCGAAATCACAGAACAGGGTCTCATCCAAGGAGTACGATACGGAGATCAAGAGGCTTTTAGAAGAAGGGAAATCACCCCAAGAGGTGAACCAGATTATAGCAGCCAAGAAGCCAAAGAAACTTCCGAGGCGTGAAGGTTGGCATGAGGAGTGGGGTTGGATCAGCCCTACAGAACAAGACGAACTGAACCGGACAGGTAAGGTTAGTCGAGTAATACAAGAACGATTATTCCAAGGAGAATTTCATGGGAATATTGAAGGACGAAGTGGTGACAGGGAAGGAAAATAAACCCTCCACCATAGTGATTCATGGGCATCCAGGCACTGGCAAGTCCACTTGGGCGGCTGGTTTAGGAAAAACTTTAGTCGCTTCTAAGGACGGAGGACTTAGCGAAATTGATTGTGCGAAGGTTCCGTTGGAGGGACTAGGAACAGAGAAGCTAGTGGA